>Ga0315338_1000332_pt1 | contig 130641 bp, 105 predicted proteins | sample ASW8metaG_FD_204518 | JGI IMG/M metagenome (GOLD analysis project Ga0315338, IMG submission 204518) | Ammonia-oxidizing marine archaeal communities from Monterey Bay, California, United States - ASW #8 | ecosystem: Environmental > Aquatic > Marine > Coastal | place: USA: California | collected... | reverse complement strand
GGGAGACCGTGCCACAACGAGTTACCTGACTGGTCCCAGACGTTACGTGGTCCACGAAACTCCGGTGGCGGACTCAGGCGCCGCGGTTTGCTCGTCCTGGAGCTTTTCGGTGACGACGGCCCAGGTTTCTCGGTGTTGGCGGAGAATGTTGAGTGCGTCGCGGACCAGGCGGGGTTCGTGCTGGACGTCGGCGTCGACGAAGTTGCGATAGACATACACAAACAAGGCTTTGAGCGAATCGACCAGTTCGGGAGCGTGTTCGTTGTTGAGGCCGGAGATCAATTCCGAGACGAATTCGCGGGCTGTCCCCAGCGACAGGTGGGCGGTCTCGAAGTCCTGTTGCTCGAGTGCCTCTTCGGCGCGGGTCGCGTGGCGAATGGCACCATCCACAACCATCATGTGCAGCTGATGCGGCTGCGCGGTCATGACTTTGGCTTCGAGGTATTGGTCGTCCACGTTCATTCCATCTCTCCTTCTCGTTCAAAGGCCCGCATTTACAATCCCAGACCGGACGGCGCCGAGATGGCAGACAGCGCTTGCTGTTGCGCCGCCAATTGGCCAAGGATGTTCTCCATGTTGATGAACTCTTGCAACAACCGCTCGCGGCGGACTTCCAAAATTGCGTCCAATTGCTCGATCCGTCCGCCCAGCGAGTCGATCGATGACTGCAGCGAATTGTCTTCGAGCGCGAATATTCCGGTGAACTGATCGGTCAGCGACTCCAGAGCCCCGTCGGCAAGGTCGGCGAATCCAGTTTCCGTCGTGGTAAAGAAGTCCTGGATGGCTTGCGGATCTTCAGCGAAGGCATCGTCGAACACAGTTTCATCGAATTGGAGTTTGCCGCCGGAACCCGAGCGGACGCCGAGGTCAACCAGCGATTCGAACGGCGTGCCTAACGAGGACAACTGCCTGTTGACGAGCGAATCGAGCCGGTTTCGAATCCGCAGCACGACCGATTCGCCCTGCAAGATTCCCCGCTCGTTGGTGTCGAGGTTGAACCGCGTCAGGTTGTCGGCTGTGTCGATGAAACCGTTGTACGCGTTGACAAAACTTTGCAGGGCGTCGGAGATCGTACTGGAGTCGCGCGTGACGCTGACATCGACGATTTCGTCGCTCGCGTTTTGAATATCAACGTCGATGCCGCCGACGATGCCCTCGAAGGTATTGGTGTCGGATGCAATCAGAAAGCCCGTTTGCGCGTCGCCGCCGATTCGCAGCAACGCGTCCCGCCCGCCCGATGTGCTCAAGCCCAGGTCGATCCCAGTCTGCTCGATAATCAGCCGCCCGGCGGCTCCGGATGTGGTGGACGTGAATGAAATGCGTTTGGAGTTGAAGGCCGAGCCGTCGTCGAAGATAGAGGCGGTTACCAATCCGCCGATGTCGTTGATCTTCTGGACGACGTCGTCCAATGTGTCGGTGGCTTCGATGTCGATCGCCGTCGCCAATTGGCTGATGATCTGCGACTGGCCGAATCCGTTGTCGGAACCGGTTCCGAGGATCCGCAGGTCGGCTGCTGTGGTCGTGCTGCCGATCTCTTCGACCTGCAGATCGCCGCTGCCGCCGGCATTGTCCAGGAGCAAAATTCCGTCGCCGCTGTCGTTGAGCCGAGCGAGAACCGAGCGATGATCGAGCGAACCCGAGTCGATTGCATCAACGGCATCGTCAATCGCGATGCCCAACTGGGCGGCCAACGTGCCGCCGCCAACGTCGGCGACGACCAGGTTGGCGGCCGTCGATCCGGACGTGTCGGTGATCGCGATGCCGTCGCCGGCGGCGTTGATCTCTGCCGTGAGTTGCAGTTTGACCGTGCCGGCACTTTCGGCGGCGTTGATGGCGTCGATGACTTCGTCGAGCGTGGTTGCCGACGACAGGTCGATGGTGGCTGTCTCGCCGGTGCGGTCACTCAGCGTGATTTCGCCAAGCTGATCGATCCCCTGCCCTTCTCTCAAGTTGGCCAGCAACACAGGGGCGGTGCCGCTGATTTCCTTCTGACCGATGTTGATGCGTTGCAGCGCGTCGCCCACGTTCTCGACGGCGCTGCTGATTCCGATGGCGTACTCACGGCCGGCCGAATCGATGAGCAAGAACGAACCCGGATCAATCGGCCCGCCATCGGGAGCGTACGTTTCGAGGGACGTGGCTTCATTGACGTATCTCAGCCCGAGCGAGCCGGAATCGATGGAATTCTGCGCTGCGTCGAGGGCGATTCCCAATTGGGCTGCCAACGTGCTGCCACCCACGTCGGCGATGATCAGGTTGCTGGCCGCCGACCCCGACGTGTCGGTGACTTCGATGCCGGTCCCATTGGCATTCACTGTGGCGGTCAATTGAAGGTCAGTGCCGCCGCCGTCTTGGGCGGCATTGATGGCGTTGATCACTTCATCCAGCGACTCGGCTCCGGTCAAGTCGATGGTGGCCGAGGTGCCTGAACGGTCGGTGAGCGAGAGCTGTCCGATCTGGTCAAAACCCTGTCCGCCGCGCAGGTTTCGCAGCAACACCGAATTGAGTCCCGCCGCCAGTTTTTTACCGGCGATGGTGGTACCGGCAGCCGATGTATCGAGCCCGAGTTGCCGGACGACGGCGGTTCCGTTGATGTCTTCAATCGCGAACGTGCTTGTGCCGCCCCCTCCCGAGAGGTCTTCGAGTTCCAGGTGTCCGTCAACGAGGGAGGCTGCCAGCTTGCCGGCGTTGTCTTCGTGGTTGTTGATCTTCTGCAGGATGTCGTTGATCGAGGCAGCGCCGTCGAGATTCACCTCGATGGCCGTATCGTCGGTCAACGTGATGCGAATGTCCGGACCGCCGTTGACCAAGCGGAGTCCATTGCCGTCGTTGATCTGGCCGAGCGTGAAGTCGGCGGTGATTTCATAGACGTCGCTGCCGGAGAGCGTGTCGGCTGCCACCGATTGCCCGATTCCCAAGTCGGCCGCCGTCTGGCCGCCGTTGAGGTCGACAACCTGCAGGTTGGAGGCGCTGCTGCCCGACGTGTCGCTCAGCACGATGCGTGTGCCGTCGGTGTGCGCGACGACGGAGATGTCTTGTTGGTTGATGGCCGAGATGACGTCCTCGACGGTGAAGGCGTCAGAGAGGTCGACGTCGGCCGAGCCGCCGCTACGGTCGGTGATGCGAATCGTTCCGCGGTGTACGCCTTGTCCGCCGTTGAATGCATCGAGCAATGTCACCGGGTTGATTTGGCCGCCGCTGGCAAATCGCAGCGTGCCGGCTCCGATGTTCTGCTGGTCTGTGTTGGCATATCCCTTAGACAACGCGGAGAAGGTTGTGGCCTTGCGAACGGCCTGAAACTGGAACGTGCCGGGCGAGGAGTCTTCACTGGCAGTCACGCTGATGATCGACTCAGCGCTGTTTTCGACCGCAAATGAAAGAAACGTATCGGGATTGCCGAGCGTTTGTACGGAGGTCGCCAAGGAGAGGACGTTTGCCTCGAGCGTTTTTAGGCCCGTCTGCTTTTGCTGAAAGATCTGCGATCTCAGCTCGAGTAGTTGGACGGGACGCCGCTGGACCCCAATCAGCGCATCGACGATGTCGGCGGTGTTCAAGCCGCTGATCAGGCCGGTTCCAATGCTGACGGCCGACATCTTGGGTCACCCTGCGTTCTCGAAGACAAAGCCAATCCTACGCGAGGCGCGCAGCACGTAGGTCTAGTGCGGACGGGCACTTAATCGTCCTATCGGCCAGCTCGAAAGTCGCGCTTGAGATATCTTCCACTCAGCCAGGCAGGTTGGGGGGAAATCATCGAATATGCCGGATACGGTGAGGCCGTGACGGAGTCGCCCAGTCATCTTGATCGAAGCGGGGGCGACTAGAGCCTGCCAGACATGAACTTGGCGGGTTCCGGCGGCGTAGGTAGATACAAGGCCGAGCAGGGTCCGGTAGCCGCCACGATTATCCCGGATGGGAATTAATCGTCCGAAGATGATCGATCACTGTCCTTGCGCGAGCCGTTCTTGCGACGGTGACTGACGGTGGAAGCGACCAGGTCGACAGCCATCACGCAGCCGATTCCCAACGCCACACTGCCATAAAACGTGTACGAGGTCGAACTCCACAAGCGGCTCGTCAACAGCGCCCCTGCGACGCCAAATGACGCGGTCGCCAGGATGACTTTGACAAGGACTTTGCCTCGCAGCTGTTTTCCGGTGTGCGTCGCGATGGCCGACCGCGCCGAAAGGTTGGCGACTTCACGCAGCGAATTGAGGTTCGCTCGCACCGCTTCCTTGTTCTGTTGATACTTGGGTTGCGGCGGCTCTAGGTCCACGGCAGGTTCTGCCGCTCCCGTTTCAGCCGACTCCCGTTGATCCTGTTGTTGATCCTGTTGTTCACGCTGCTCCGGTTGGCTGGCCTCGGGCTTCGGTGGTTGTACAGGCCGAAACTCGCTGACACCGCTTGAGTTGGATGTACCACGGTTTCGCGCGAGCAGACTTTCCATGTAGGAGGCGATTGAGCTGTCTTCGGCGCCTGCTTCCGGCGGTGTCTGTGACGTGGGCTCCTCGGCTGTCGGCAACTCCAGTTCAGTGGGGAGCTCCAGGTCGCTGAACTGCGGGGGTTCTAAACCTTCAAGCGCACCGGTGGCTAACTCAGCGGGTCCGCCCGGCTCGATCATCGGATCGGTGTCGGAACACGGCGGAACAGGATCCTCGTCGACACGGATTGAATCGACCGGCTGCTGCTCCTGGAGTTGTGTCTCGTCAATGCCGAACATGCTCGCCAAAGTGTTACGCAGCGCGGAGGTTTCTTCTGCCGTTTCGGGCGGCTGCTGAACTTGGCTTTCGAACACCGGTTCGGTGGACGCATGGCCGACGCCGGAGTTGTCGAAACCCATGTCGGGTTGCTCGGTTGGCGGCGACATTGCGTGCGGGGCCGCAGGAAGACTCGACGCTGGGTTGAACCGTTCGCAGTCGAGAGCGGGTTCTCCAGCATCTGGTTCCGGCAGTTGCTCAAGCGGTTCCGGCAGCAATGACTGCGATTCCGGCAGCTGCGACTCCGGCAGCAATGACTGCGATTCCGGCAGCTGCGGCTGCTCATGTTGCATGCGGAGCTGTTCGGCCTCTGCGGTTATCTGCTGGCGTTCCGCTTCGAGTGAACGGCGCTCGCCGGCCAAAGCTTCTCGCTCATTGTTTAACTCGGATAGCTGCTGCTGAAGGTCGGCCGTTTGTTCGGCAAGACGCGTCGCTTCGGCAGTTGCCTGCTCACGGGCTTCGGACGTTTCGACCTCGCGCGCGGCGCACTCGTCGTCGAATTGCGTTCGGCGAGCTTCGAACTCTTGCTCCCGCTGGGAGAGCTCATCGCGCTGTTGCTGAAGCTGTTGCTGGAAGTCAGATCGCTCTTCTTCGGAGCGAATTCGTGATGCCTCTGCTTCGGCTGCTGCCGCTTCGGCTTGCTGCCGGGCCTGTTCGAGTTCAGCGCAGGCCTGATTGTGGGATTCTCGTTCGGCCTGCAGCTTGGTGCGGTCTGCCTCGAGGGTCGTTCGCTCTTCGTCGAGCTGTGATTTATGGGCGGCGAGTTGCGACTCGGCCTGCTCGTCTTCCTCTTGTCGATGCTGTTTCTTTTCGTCCGATTGCTCTTGATGCCTGTCGATCTGCGCGTGCTGCCGGCGGAGTTTGCTTTCTTCCCGCGCGAGTTCTTCGCTTTTCCCGTCGAGTTCGTCGCTGCGCTGGAGCAGGTCGCGCTCGAGTGCTTCGAGACGCTCCTGTTCTTCAGACAATGACTGACTTTGCGCGGCCAGATCCGTTTGCACTTCGCCGATCTGCGACTGCTGCTGAACCTTTTCTTCCTGCAATTCGGCAAAAGCGATTTCGTTCTGACGGAGTTCGGCCCGGCGACTGTTGAGCTCGCTCTCCTGTTGCGCAATCGCGTTTTTCCGTTCTTCGATTTCGGACTGCCGCCGCAGTGTTTCTTCGGCCTGTGTCGACAAATCGGCCATCAACTCTTTGACGAGGCCCTCGCGTCGTTGTACCTCACCGATGCGCCGATTTGCGTCGCCCGTGTCGTGCTGTTGTCGCTCGACTTGAACGGCGGTGGTTGCATGCCGATCGAGCTGCTCTTGCAGTTTTCTATCCTGTTTGAGGATCTCTTCCTGAAGCTGGCGGACTTGTTGGACCAACTCGACTTCGATATTCGCGCCGAGCGCGTTGGCGCCGACCGCGGCTTGACCGTTCGCAGCGCGCTGGCCGGCGGCTTCGTGCGGCTGAGCGAGGCCGTTTGAGTTCTCGAGGCGTTGCGGCAGCGTGGCGATTTGTAGTTGAAACTCGACGGGACCGATGGCGAGCCGATCGCCAGCTTGAAGCACAGCCTCCTTGACGGGAATCTCGTTGAGCCATGTTCGCGCGTCGAATGCTTGAAGCATTGCGCGCCGGCCCTCTGCGGTGATTACGGCGTGGCGGGGATGAACCCCGGGGAGTTGTATGCGCAGCGTGCAATCGTCGCCGGAGCCCAGCGTGTGCTGACCGGGCGGCAATGCGCAGGGCCCCAGACCCGCGTGTTGATACACGGGCTCGAGTACCAGCACTGATTGGACACACTCGTTGGTCGAGGATTCTCGCAGGGCGAGCATCAACTGCTCCCGAAAGCTTGATTCGTTGTTGGCTGGTGCAGAATTGCTGCTTGAGCCGTCCGCGCCGTTCTCAGTGAAGCTCACGTTGCCGGAGAATTCCGGCCATCAATCCTGCGACCGGCGCCCGCAGCGCGCCGATTGGGATCGAAACTCTACAAGGATATATGTCGTAAGTCGCATGTCGTCAAAATAGTTACGACCGATAACAAAAACGGCGGGTTGTTTGCAGCGCGCTTCTGACGATAAAAGAATCGGCTTCCTGGGCGGTTCAAGATCGGCCGTCAACGCCCGTGGCGTGCAATAGCCCGAAGGGTTGTACTCGATGCGACATGCATCTCCCTCATTATCCGCGAAGGCGTCACCGCGAGGCCGCGGTCGATCCCTAATGAAGATGGGATTGCTGCTGGTTCCGGCCGGCTTGACGTATCTGCTTGTCGTACCCAATCCGCTGGGCCAGTCAGCCGCAGTCGATTTCGTTCGCCAGATGCACTGGTCGGGCTACCTGATTCACTTCCTCACGTATCTTGTTCTGGGGTCAACAGTTCTGTTGATCGATCACACGTGGGTTGGGCGACGAATAGCCTGCCTGGCGATCTTGACTGGGCACGCGCTCCTGACCGAAGTGGTCCAGGCTTGGGTGCCCACACGATCGTTGGATATTTGGGATGCCGCCGCCAATCTCGGCGGAATCGCCGGAGCCTGGCTCGCCTGCCGTGCCTGGGAAATTGGCCGAAGGGCAGCGACACTCGGCTGGCACGGCTGAGTTGGCGGCCATCCTGGGTGCTTCCCGCTTTGGAAATCTGGGAAACTCTTATGGGTTGGGCGCCGGTCGAAGTAGATGCACGCTTTGTACCGCGTCATTGACCCGTCCGCCGAGGACTTCGATAATTGGGGGCGGAAACACTGATCGCTGTTGGCGAGCAACACGACCGCCATCGGCTCTGCTTGTGCCGGAACGGGCGACCGTCCGGCGAAACATTCCGTCGCCGATTCTCATTGACCGGCTACTCTGCACATGCCGCGATGGCTGCCCAGCGTTTCCAAAACTCCGCAGCGCCAACCGGCGGAAATTCCGCGGTTGTTTGAAATCAAGTGTGTGTGCGGCCACGCGTTGCGCGGAAAACGTTTGGCACGACATCAGGAAATCGTTTGCGACGAGTGCGGCGATGCGACGTTCGTGTTGCCATTCGACGTTTATCCGCAACCGGCCGTGCGCCCAAAAAAAAAGGGCAATCAGCCGCCGGCCGAGCTGGACCTAGATCCGACCGACACGACGCCCCAGGCAACCGTCGTTTCTGAACCAGAACCTCGGCCACTGGTAGAAGTCAAGGCGGGGATGCTGCGGAAGCAGAGGCGCTTCCGCCCATTGGCTTTTCTAACTCCGTTTCGACTGGTCCTCTTGGCAGCGCTACTGATTTTGGGGGGGACCGGTTACTGGGTCTTCCGTTCGAGTCAAGTGGCCCAGGCGGAGACGGCATTGGCCGAGGCCGTCGAAACCGGCAGCGCCGCTTTGGCAGCGAGCAACTTTGGTAAGGCCGCGGACGAGTTTGGGCTCGCGGTCGATGCGCTCAACGTGATCGGCCGCAACGATCCGCAGGCCCGCTGGGTGCAGCAAATGCACTGGGAGGCGACCGCTGCAAATCGCCTGGCCGACGAGTCGTTGTTCGAAATCCTGCAGTCGGCAGAAGCTCGACGGCAACAGCCTGACGGTGCACTGGAAGCGTGGCGCGACGACTTTCAATCGACGTACGGACAGATGTGGATGGTTTTCGAATCGACACTGCTGCCCGGCGACGGGTCGAAATTGCGACTCGATTTTCCGTTGATCATCGGCGAAGCCCCCGTGCGAATCGAGATCGATTCGACGCTTTCGACGCTTAACGCCCCTGTTGCACCAGGTGACGTGATCTTGGCCGCCAAACTCAAGGATTGCCGGTTTGATCGCTCAACCGGAGCATGGATCGTCGAACTTGATGCGCCAGGCGGATTCCTGTGGTCCGACCGCGATAATTACGCCGCCCTCGTCGCCGAGGTGGAGACTGCTGGAAAATCCGACGAGCTTCTGGCACGGCAGACCGAGCTGCTGGGAGTCGAACCGTATCCTTAGGAGTTTACGTTGCGAACAGTCATCCGAATGGTGTTGGTGACGGCCGTCCTGCTGGGCGCAGCGACGACGGCGTTCCCGGCTGCGCGGTCCATTCAGAGTTTTGTCGGGCGCAAAGCCGACTGGTCTTCGTTTGCCGTCAGCGGCAGGACCTTCACGCTAGAGGGGCGGTATTCGTCGATCGCGCCGACGAATTTGCAATTCTCCAAGTGCCGCCTCACCTTTATTCCGCGGGAAGGACAACAATTGCCGAGGTTGGTCGGCAAGAGCCGGACGATCGAGGTGACAGGACACCTCCGCAAGCGTCGCAGTCGAGTCGAGTTTGTCGTCAGCAAGTTGCGGCAGGTCCCCTCCGATCGAGACCGTTTGCAAAGCGAGTTGATTGCCATCCGCGACCAGACGCCGGAAGCCTACTACGAACTTGGCCGATGGGCGTACGAGCGGGGAGAGTTTTACAACGATGACAGTCTGTCGGAAGAATCTCTGAGGATTTTTCTACAAGGCGTGCTGCTCGAGCGCCAGCAGCTCGACGACGGCGATGCCCGTGGGCTGCTCGCGCTGGCGGGCAGACTGGCCGAATACCATCAACCTGAGGGCCTCCGGCAGGAATACGTCCACGCAGCCTTCCAAACGCTGTGGTCCACTAGCCGCAAACAGGGGCAACCTGCACTGCCGGAACTGGCCACGGAGCTTGCCAAAGATCTCGAAGGGGCCGACCAGCCGCTGGAGGGTCGGGCAACAGAACTCCGCCGGCAGTATCTCGCAAACCCTCTGAGCGTGTATCGGCAGACCTCCGACTCGGAGACGCGGCTGAAGCTGCATCGCCTGCTATATGGCGAGGTCAGGCTGGCGGTGATCGAAGAATCGGCCAAGGCTGACGGCAGCAACGGCTATCAGATCGCGGCCAAGATCGGCCAGTGGCTGCCCGAGCGGGTCGATCTGGCAGAGTCGTGGCGACAAAAGGAACTCCGGTTTCGGCTGGCGAATGTGGGTGAAGCTTCGCGCGAAGACGCCATTGAGTTAGCCGATTTGTTTCGTGCACGGGAACAATCTGAAAAGGCTTCCGAAGCGCTCAAGCTGTGGTTGAAAGGTCGCGAGCAACGCCTGCGTCCCAACGGCTCCGGCGGACTGATTCAATTGGCCGATGAGTACATCGAGTTGCTCGCAGATCAGCAAACCGCTGCCGAGTTGTTGATTGAAGCCTATGCCCTCACCCCGGTCGACGAGATTGCCGAGACGTTGGAACGCATGGAGTACGTCTTCGAAGACGGCAGCTGGATCACCGTCGAGGAGCATGAGGCGGGAATGGTCAAGGAGCGGCCGAATCCGTTCGGGGGTGTCGAAGTCGACATGAACCCGGACGAAGTCCGCCAGATCGTCGGTGCGCCGGACAACGTGACGCGGATCACCTCGCGAAAACAGATCTACGAGATTTGGATCTACGGTGGGCGAGATACGTCCCGTCTGGCCGTCCATTTCCTCCAACGCAGCCACGAGCCCGAAGCGCGGTCCGTGGCGATATCGCAGGACCCGTAGGTCCGCCGGGCATCTGGAAGATTCGTAGATCACTCTACGAGTGCGTGACCGCTTTCGGCTTCTGGGAAGAAGCGAGTGAAATAGCAGACCACGCACGACGTGGTATGCGAGCCGGGAGAATGAATTGTCCGACCCTGCTTTTGTTGAGGTCTACGCCGCCGCCGACACACTGCAGGCGCATTTCTTGAAGAACCTGCTGCAGGACAGCGGCATTGAGGCACGCGTCATGGGTGAGAGCCTGCGCGCAGTTGCCGGTGGAGTGCCGCCTGGCCAGGCAACGGCCCCGCAGTTATCGGTCCCTAAGGCGGACGGCGCCCGCGCCCGGCGACTGATCGAAGCCTGGGAAGCAAGTCGCCGCGCCCGCTCGACAAATGATGACGACGCATCGACATGGCCATGCCCCAGCTGCGGCCAGCTCGTGGAAGCCTCATTCTCAACATGCTGGAAATGCGGGACTGCGACAGAGAGTGACACGAGCATGCACTTCACGCCGCTCAACCCACGAAGTTGGATCAGCGCACGCATCGTCGGCCTGAGCGCGATCATCTCGGCGATCACGGCCGCTGCATGTTACGTCGTGGGAGCCAGCGTCCCCCAGTTGCTCCTGTACGTGCTGCTGGCCAACGTGTTCAGCGCGTGCGTGGGATGGTGCGTCACGCAGAACATGCCGTCTGCTGATGGCGCCAACGACGACAGCGTCTCGCCGCCTGCCTGACCGACATGATCTTCGGGTTCCAAACGGTACGGATTGCTCGTGGGCCGCAGAAGTTGGGGCTAGCGATTGTTCTCGAGATGTTCGACCACGAGCGGCCACCCCATTTTGCGTGCCAGGTCGAGGGCCGTGTAACCGGATGGAGTCTTGAGTGCGCAGTCGGCGCCGTGCGCAACCAAGATTTTGACCGGCGTGAGGTTTCCCGCCAGGGATTCCCGGTGGAGCATCGACCAGCCGTCGTCGTCGACGTCGATGACGGTGCTGGGGTTGCTCGTAAGGGTTTCTTCAATCTTAGCAGCCATGTTCTCACTCGCCGGATGTTCGGTGCGCTCCAACTCCTCCAGGGAGGGCGGCTCGGGCTCTGAAGCAAACAGGCGGTTAACAAACCCGCGCCGCTGGCGTCGTCCGGGCGCGACTTTGATGGTCTCGGGATTGCCGAACTTGAGGCCCCAGGCACGATCGTGGGCCGATCGTTCGCGCGGAGGCATCTTGGCCCGCATGTAGTTCACGGTAAACGCGCCGTAGACCTTGCCACCCGTCGAGTACATCCAGTCCCCGATGTCCTCGAGCGGTGTGCTGACGGACGTTCCGGCGGTCAGCGACTCGATCCGTTGTGCCTCGTTGAGCAGCGTTCCACGGACCTCGTCGCCGTCGAATTCGATCTCGTCGATCCACATGTGCTCGCACTCTGGCTCGCCGTCGTGCCGGTCCTCGTTCTCGAACGGCACTTTGACCGCGAACATCTCGAGCGCCGGGATGATTCGCCGGTACTCCCATGACAACTCGCGCCACAGAAACTTGAAAGTTCGCCGTGCCAGGGCACCGGCTTGTGCCATCCCTTCGTCGTCGCCTTCGACGTAATAGACCGGCTCGTCACCCACGGCAGAATCTCAAGTCGGGGACAACAACTACTGCGGCACCTCGTCCGGAAAGTGCTTCAGCATAGACAGGATTGGGTTGAGCGCCACTTGGCCCAAGCCGCAGATTGACGTCTGTTCCAACGTCTCTCCGAGGTCGGTGAGGCTCGCGAGTTCACCCGCATCGCTGCCATGCGTGCGAACCGCTTCGAGCAGGTTGACGGCCTGCTCGGTTCCGACTCGGCAAGGGACGCACTTGCCGCACGATTCGTTGCGGAAGAAGCGGACGAGGTTCGTAGCCAAATCGTAGAGGTTACGGTCGTCGGCGATGGCCAACACGGCGCCGGTTCCCAACGCGCTGCCGGCTTGCCGCATCGATTCGAAGTCGAGCGGCGTGTCCGCCAGTGCCGCCGGCAAGAAGTTTGTGCTGGCACCGCCCGGTAGGAAGGCTTTGAGTCGCTTTCCCTCTCGCATACCGCCGGCTAGTTCGATCAGCTCGGCCACGGTAGTGCCGACGGGAATCTCGTAGACGTCGGGTTTCTCGACATCTCCCGAAATCGAGACGAACTTGAGGCCGGCACACTCATCCTTGCCGAGGTCGCGCCACCAATCGGCACCATTGCGGATGATAGGAACGGCCAGAGTAAACGTTTCGACGTTGTTGATCAACGTCGGCTGCCCCCACAGACCGTGCGTGACCGGGTAAGGCGGTTTGTTGCGCGGTTCGCCGCGCTTGTCCTCCAGCGCTTCCAGCAGGGCGGTTTCCTCGCCCAGGATGTATCCGCCGGGTGAAACGAAGATTTGGATCTCGAACCGCCGGCCGGAACCGGACGCGTCCTCGCCCAGAATGCCGGCGGCACGGGCCTGTTCAAGAGCGGCTTCCAATGCTTGCCGTTCGGGCGAATACTCGTGTCGCAGATAGACGATCCCCTGCTCTGCTCCGACGGCGAGACCCGCCAGCAGCATGCCCTCGATGACCAGGTGCGGCAGCTCGGCAAGAATCACGCGGTCTTTGAACGTGGCTGGCTCGCTCTCGTCGGCGTTGCAGATGACGTATTTGGGAGATGCCTGTTCGCGCGACACCAGTTCCCATTTCGTCCCGGTCGGAAAGCCCGCCCCGCCCATGCCGCGTAGTCCGCTCTCTTTCAGCCGCTCAAGACAGATCGATCGCAGATCTTCACCGCCCGCGACGAGCGAGCGGACGGTTCCGTAACGTGCGTCGTCGGAGTCGTAAGGATCGCACTTCCAGCGGCGCGGGGTTCGTTGGGGTACGGGTTCGGCGCCCTGCGGCGAGTCAATCAACCCGAGCACAAAGTTGACGTCCGCCAATGTCCGCGGCGCCAATGGTTGATCGTTGACGGCGAGTGCCGGCGCCGAATCGCATCGGCCCAGGCAGGAGACCTCGCAGAGCTCGACGTCATCCCGGTTCTCGAGTGCCGCACGAAGTTCGGCGGTAAGCGCGTCGCGGCCCGCCATCGAACACACAACGTCTCGGCAGACGTGCACCTCGACTCTTGGGGGAGGCTCGGTTCGGTAGTGCGGGTAGAAGCTGACCAGTCCCTGGAGCCGGTACAGAGGGACGCGCAAACGGGATGAGAGCTCGCGCAGTGTGGCCTCATCGAGCCAGCCTTTTTCGTCCTGCAGCCGTGTCAACTCGCGAAGGAGTTCCATGCAGCCCGCGTCCTGCAAATCGGAAGGAGTCGCCGAAGTTCCAAGCAGCGTCGATCATATCATTGCGTTCGATGTGGCTCCACGCGGTGATTGAATCGGCGAAAGCTGCATAGCGGAGAGCCGAGGGCAAAGAGCCAGAAAGCGTGGGATTGTCCGAATCGATGGTGATCGATACCATCGCCGCCATGTCGAATGAAATCTCACGGCTGCTGGCCGGTCTTGCCGATACCGATCCATCCAAACGTGCTGCTGCGGCATCGGAACTGTCGCAGTTGGGACCGCAGGCACGTGTCGCAGCCATTCCATTGCTGGGGGCGATCGCGAATGCAGATGATGAGGTCTCCGAGTGGGTCGCGACCGCCCTGGAGGAACTGGGACCTCCGGCGGCGTCGGATCTCAAGGCTCTGACCGTGATGCTCGTCGATTCAACGGGCGACACCGCCTATTGGGCGGCGACATTGATCGGCCGTCTCGAAGCCTCAGCAGCGCCTGCCGTCGACGCACTCGTTGGGACGCTCGATGCTGCAAACGAAACGAGCGTCCGCCAGCGAGCAGCTTGGGCGCTGGGGAAGATCGGACCGGCCGCAGCCGCGGCAAGAGGATCGTTGCAGCAGGCCGCTGCCGGTGACGATCCCAGGCTCGCGCGAATGGCACAGCGCGCGCTCGATGGATTGGGCGACGACTTGCCGTAGCGGCTAGGCTGCGGCAACGCCGCGCGAATGCCAGCAGGCCGCTTCGTGTTCCGGCGATTCCCTCGTTGTGTCGCGGTCTTCTGCGACACGCACGCGACCGAAGGTCTCAACTCAGCGCACCTTCAGGGAGACCTTCGGTCGGACCTGTGACACGGTCAGGAGACCGTGCCACAACCGCGGCTTTGGTGTGCTTAGGCCACTTCGCGGAGTTCCGGCGTCGCCATCGAGCGAAGTTCGTCGGCGATCTCGCCGTTGAGAATCTCTTCCAGCTCGCGCAGGTAACGGGCGATCTCGGCACCGTCTAGCAGGCGGTGGTCGTAACAGAGTGTCACCCGCACGTTGCCCTCGGGGTCGGTTGGGCCGAACGTCAAAGTGGTCGCACCTGTCGAGGGGGGATGCACGCTGATGCCACCCAGGGATGAAACGGTCGTCATTCCGAACGTGCCGAAGATGGTGGCCCGCAGGTAACCTTTCACGTTCAAGCAATACCACCACGCCAAGCGCCTGAGGTACGTCGGGAAGTTGGAGACCAGCAGCTGCAGGCGGAAGCGGGGAACGTCTTCGACCGGCAGGTTCTTGGCTTCCAGCATCTGCTGGTGCATTTCGGCCAGCGAAAGCGTCTCGGGCTTGACGACCCGGTAGAACAACACCCACTCTTCCCCCTCGTGCATCCGGGCGACCGTCATGCGGCCGATGGTGTAGGGATGCTCGTGCAGGTGGGCCCAAGGCCACGGCATGAACAATCGCCGCAGGTTGGGATGCCGGGTCGACATGATGGCGTAGGCCTTCATGAACATGGCCGGCCAGCTGACCTTGGGCGACGTCTGCTTGCGAAGCGCGACGAGCTCATTGACGTTGCAGTTGCGAACCAATGGTTGGCTCGGGATCTTCTTGGAGTACTTCAGCAGGTCGACAACCAGCCGACGACTCTTGGGCAGCTTGATCCAATGGCCAGCGGTTTCGGCAGTTTTTTGGGGGAGTTGAGTTTCCGGCATGGTCCTTGAATCCTCCGTCCTGTGGACTGCGTCCGTCCGGGGCACTCGGAATTGCGGCCGCAGAAATTTCCCGTTCGCTACGACTGCTACACTTTCCGATGGCAACAGCCTTCGGCCCGGCGCTGCATGCGCAAGCCTGGGTATTCGCTTATCAGGACAATCGGCAGGTCCCAGGCGGAAACTTCGCGATCACAGAAACGGGTCGCACCTCCGTTCGAATCGGGCAAGCTTTCCCAGACAGATCAACGCGGATATGCCGGAGAGAGTCTTGGCGAGCCACCCGCGCCAGTCTGAAGGTTGCAATCCGGGGACACTGGTGGGCACGCCGGCAGTGGCGCTCCAGCGTGCCCTTTCGTATTGGGCGAAGTTGCTCATTCACTCGGCCACGACTACGATGGCCTCGCGCCGACTCATCAACCTGAGACCGCAGTGAGTGTCGTGAGCCGACTCGACGTCCAACTCAATCGCCTCAAGCTTCGCAACCCGATTCTGGTGGCGTCGGGCACGTTCGGGTATGCCAGAGAAATGCAGGCTTTCGTTCCGTTCGAGCGGTTGGGCGGCATCATTCCCAAAACTGTGACGCCACTCCCGCGGTTGGGGAATCCCCCGCCGCGCACCGTGGAGACGAGTTGTGGGCTGCTGAACTCCATCGGGCTCGATAACGACGGTCTGGAAGCGTTCATCGCCAAACACCTCGATTACCTGCTCGGTCTGGGAACGTCGATCATCGCCAACATCGCCGGCCACGACATCGATGAGTTCGAGAAGATGGCTGCCCGCTTGGGCGAGTTTCCTCAATTGGCCGCGGTCGAGTTGAATATTTCGTGCCCCAACGTCAGCGGCGGCGTCGATTTTGGAACCGACCCTCGATTGACCGAGAAGGTTGTCGGCCGCGTGCGTGCCGCTTGCGACCTGCCGGTGATCGCCAAGCTAACGCCGAATGTGACCGACATCACGGCAGTGGCCCAGGCTGCCGCCGAAGCAGGCGCCGACGCAGTCTCGCTGATCAACACGTTTCAGGGCATCGCCATCGATTGGAAGAAGCGCAAACCAGTCTTGGGGGCGGGGCTGGGGGGATTGAGCGGACCGGCCATCAAACCGCTGGCGCTCCGCATGGTTTGGCAAGTGGCGCAAAAGGTCGACGTGCCCATCATCGGCATCGGGGGCATCGCATCCATCGACGATGTTTTGGAGTTCCTGGTAGCCGGCGCCACCGCCGTTCAAGTCGGCACTGCGAACTTTTACAATCCGTCGCTGGCTGGGAATCTTGTCGACGAATTGGACGCCAAGATTGCTGCGGAAGATCTCGAGCACGTCACTGACATTGTTGGCAAGCTGCAGTTTCCAGGCCCTCCAAAATAGGGCTTGTTGCACGCCGAGGGTTTTGCGGAAGCTGGTAGTGATCCGGCCCGCTAATCATGATCTTGCCATGAAGGGTTCAGTATCGATTCTGACTTGGCTGACGGCCGCCGTAGTGGTGCTGACGGCGCTGGCGTTGGCGGCCGCGCACGCGCCGTCTCGCATCAAGCTGATTGGCTTGTTTTCGGTCGGATACGGATTGGCCGCCGGGGTCGGCCTGGCGATGGTTGCGCGACAGACTCTCCAGCCGCCGCATCGGGCCGCGGTCTGGCTGGCGTTTCCCTTGATCGTTGGTGGTGAACTCGGTTTGACTTGGCAGTCGTATCGGCTGCGCGTCGACGCGATCGAGCGGCGGAGTGAAAACGCTACAGGGCTGTTGCTGGACCGACTCGAGCAACAATCTGATGTACCCGCCGACGTCAAATCAGAGTTTGCGCGGGCCGAGTCCGATCGAGCCAGTTTCGAGGCGTTTCTGGGCGATCGTGTCGCTCCACTCGGAGATTGGGCTGCGCCGGGGCCGATGGCCTTCTGGCTGATCGAAGTGCTTGCTGGCGGCGCAGCGGGTGCGTGGTTGACGTCGCGGATGTTGATGGCGCGTGATTCCCAGACGCAACACGCGTGAACTGCCCCGCAACTAGCCTTTGAATGTCGAAGGGCCAAAATCGCCGTAGGGATCGTCGCGGTCGTGGACGGCCTGCTTGAAGCCGACATCGGCGGCCCGTTGTTGAAAAGCGTAGCCTTCCGGCGTGTGCCGGGAAATGCCGTCGAAGACGGTTCCCAGAATTTGCGTCGGCCGAACTCCCTGCAACGTCTGATTGACGAGCAGTTTCATCATCATCAACTGATTGACCGGCATCCGGGCAATCCGCTCGAGCAAGATCTCGCACCGCTCGTCCAATTCATCGGCAGGTGCCGCTTCGATGGCCAGATTCCACTCGACCGCTTCGGTGCCGGAGAGGCAATCGCCGGTGAACAGCAACCGCTTGGCCTGCTGAGCGCCCATGCGATGAGCCCACAAGGCGGTCGTCGGCGTGCCCCACACCCGGGCCGGTGGGTAGCCAATCTTAGCCTTGTCTTCGACGATCAACAGGTCCGAACAAAGGGCCATGTCGGTTCCGCCGGCCACGCAAAAACCGTGCACCTTGCAGACGACCGGCTTATCACTCTCGAACAGGCTCATGAATCCACGCACGTTGCGGCTCATCATCGCGTAGTCGATCATCGGATCCCAGGTTTGACTCGGATCGTGGTTTTGCGATTGCGTCTGCCGGTCCATGGGCGAGCCGGCCGGCCAGCGATCGTCGTCGCTGACGTCGGTCATGCGGCGCTCGGCGGATGAGACCAAGTCGTAGCCCCCGCAAAATCCCTTTCCATTGCCCGAGAGCAATATGACGTGCGCCGCGGGATCGAGGTTGGCGCGTTCGACGCACTCCGCCAGCTCACGTGGCATCTCGAACGTGATCCCATTTCCCCGTTGGGGCCGATTCAACGTAATGCGGGCGACCCGCCCGGTCGTTTCGTAGGTCATGGTTTTGAGTGTGTCCATAGCGCGCGATCCTTGGCTGTACTGCGATCGTCGAAACGGAAATTGTGAATCAGGCTTCATCATATCCGAGACGATCAACCGAGGGCGCGGGGCGCGACTCACACTTGCGGACAAGCCGCCAGACTTCGGCGAGCTCAGTCGAGCCGTGGCACCAAGCACGTTGCTTGAGAATCAGGCCGCCTTTTGCAGAGGTGGCTGACCGAGGCCGAGGTGCATCAGGATCGCCTCGGCGGCGTTGGCGTTGGCGCCCGTCTCGATGACTCGGGCGCGAAGGCTGCGCATTTCCGTCTTCGCAGCTTCCAGGCGCTGCGGGTCGCTCAACCAGCCGTCGAGTACAGAGGTCAACTCATCAATCGCCGGGGCCGGATTACCGGCGGACACGAATTCCGGCATGATTGGCCAGTCAGCGATGAGGTTGGGCAGCGTGATGAATGGACAACGTAGTATCAGTCGTCCAACGAAGCGGGTCACGCGGCTGACCCGGTAGAGCACCGTCGCCGGCGTGCCTCGGGCCAGCATTTCCAGGCTGACCGACCCCGAGACCATCAAACAGCAGTCGGCCAGCTCGATGACTTCCGGAGTCTTGCCGATCACGAAATCGATCGGAAGATCGAACTGTTTCTCGGCCAGGATTCGACGGCATGTGTCGTGATGCTCGGCCTTGTAACAGGCTGCCACAAAGCGGGCCTGTGGGTGTTTCTTGGAAAGCCTGTCGACGACCTCCAGCATGACGGGCCAATTCCAGGCGACCTCTTGATCGCGTGAGCCCGGCAGCAGGCCCACGTTGCAAAAACTGTTTGAGGCATATGCGTTGCACAGGGCGCGGTCGAGCTTGTGACCGGCCACTTCATCGAAGAACGGATGACCGACGTAAATTGCGTTGATGCCTCGCGACGCGTACCAGTCGTACTCGAAAGGCAGCGCGCACAATACGAGGTCGACGTACTTGCGGACCCGACGAATTCGCCACGAAGCCCACGCCCACAGTTGCGGCGGCATGTAGTAGATCACGGGGATGCCCGCCGCTTTGGCCTTGCGGGCGATCCACCAATTGAAACCGGGAAAGTCCACCAGCACGACGGCATCGGGCCGCGTTTCTGCAAACAGCCGCCCCGCGGTCTTCAACAGCCGAACGAAGTGCAGCAGTAGCGGGATCACGCCGAAAAAGCCCATGACGGCGGTATCGGTCAGGCGATAGTCGAGCCGGCAGCCGGCCTGTTGCATCAGCGGGCCGCCGAAACCGCTTGTCCGCATGCCAGGGTACCGGCGCTGCAGCGCGCCGATCAGCTGTGCGGCATGCTGATCGCCGCTCGGTTCACCAACAGAAAAGAATACGTGCACGGGCTAATGGCATGCAGGAAAAGGGATGAAGCATGAATCCGGCGGGCCGCAAAGGTAGCGCAGGACCACACATCGGTCAATAGAGATCGTCGCTACTGGACCCGCCAGAACGACGGCACAAGCAGAACCAGAATGGCAAACAGCTCCAGGCGGCCCAGCAGCATCAGCAGGGTCAGCAGCAGTTTGCCCGGCGCTGAGAAACTAGAGTAGTTCTGAGCTGGTCCCAGCACCCCCAGCCCGGGGCCGATGTTGTTCAGCGACGACGCCACGGCACTGGCGCAGTCGAGCAGCTTCTCCGACTGAGAATGCCCTTCTCGCTGCCATTGGGTATCCGGCTCGATAGCCGCCAGCAGCATCCAACTCGAAATGAAGATCAACAGAATCAGGCTGAAGTAGACCACGACTTCATGACGCAGCGAGTTGTCGACCATGGTGCCAAATATCCGTAGCGGACGCACGACGTTGGGCCGAAAGGCTTGCTCGATCTCGAGACGCACGACCTTGGCGAACAGCATGAAGCGGACCACCTTGATGCCGCCTCCGGTCGATCCGGCGCAGCCGCCAACGAACATCAAGAGCAGCAGCAGTCCCTTGGCGAACTCGCTCCACTGGTGGAAGTCTTCCGTGCCAAACCCGGTGGTGGTCATGATGGCCACCGCCATGAACCCGCCATGCCGCACACAGGTCGTGACGTCGGCGTAGATCTCGTTCCAATACAGGCTGAGGCTCAGCAGTAACGTGGCACCCAGCATCACCGAGAGGTACACGCGAAATTCGGGGTCGCGGTACAGCGGGGCCAGTCGGCCGACTAGGCCCAACGGCGTCTGGCGGTCGTGTTGGCGAGACACCAAGTAGTACAGCGAGAAGTTCGTGCCCGCGACGATCATGAACAGGATGATCGTGCCTTCAATGACCACACTGTCGAAGTGCCCCACGCTGCTGTTGTACGTACTGAATCCGCCGGTCGCCAACGTTCCGAACGTGTGGCACAGTGCGTCGTACACGCTCATCCCCTCGATCATAAAAACGAGAGTCAATAGCGCGGAGAAGCCCATGTAGATCGTCCACATCACGATGGCCGTTTCGCGGACGCGCGGACGCACGCTCTCGCTAATGGGGCCGGGCACTTCTCGCCGCATCAGTGCTTTGCCGCCGGCTCCCAGCTGACCCAAGATCGCCACGAACAACACAATGATCCCCATCCCCCCCAACCAGTGCGTGAAGCTGCGCCAGAACAAGACGCAGCGGGGGACGAGCTTTATCACGTCAGAAGATCCATCGGCCGGCGGCGCCTCCAATTGAGTCAACACCGAAGCACCGGTCGTCGTAAATCCTGAGATCGACTCGAACAGCGCGTCGGCGACCGTCATGGGGGTGCCGGTGGAGCGGAGCGTCCCAGAGAAAAGATACGGCAAGCTGCCCAGCACACCGGCAAAGATCCAACCCAAGCCCACGATCGCCAAGGCCTCTTTGCGAAGAATCGTCGAGCCGGCTTCCCGCCGTCCCGCTTGATACAGCGTTCCGCCCAGAGCCAGGCTGCACGCGATCGCCGCACAGATGCCCCAAAAACCTTCCTGCTCGAATGTTTCCGTCTGCCCAAACAGCGGAAAAGCCCAGGGAAGGCTGAACGCCATCGAGCCTCCCACGAGCATTCCCAACAAGCCGAGCATCCGGCACAGCAACAGCCAATTCATCGACAAGCACTCCGAAAAGCGGCAGTCTATCGAATCTCAGCCGGCCAGCATAAGGCTACCGGCGGATCGTCGCGTGCATGGTGCACGCGCGTCTGCAAATTCGAAGAGCCAATTCGATTTCGTTCATGTGGTTACATCCTCACGCATCGCAGAATGGTGCCCCGTTTCTCCCGAGGTGGGAAGCTGCCCCCGGCACGGTTGAACCGCTTGAACGTGCGGGGCTAAGCTTGATGGTGGATCGCAGGCAGACTGTGTTCGCAGGCCGTCGCGGTTCTTCCATCTCAGCCGGGCTCGGCTGCCGTCACGGCGTCGCACATCGGTCCAAGTGGCAATTCAGCAGTCTCATGTGTTTGGGAGCCGATTCGTGATCATAGGGCTCGGAACTGACATTGTAGAAATCGTGAGGATCGGTCGTATGGTTGAGCGACACGGAGAGTCGTTCCTCAATCGTGTCTACACCGAAGAAGAGATCCGTTACTGCCAGCGGCGTAAGGAATTCTACCAGCATTTCGCCGCGCGGTGGGCGGCAAAGGAATCGGTGATGAAGGCGCTGGGGACCGGGTTCGTGCGGGGAGTCGGCTGGCAGGACATTGAGGTCTGCGTGCAGAAGAGCGGCCAGCCAATCATCGAAATCCGCGGCGGCGCCCGCGAGTTCGCCCAGCGGCTCAAGATCGACAACATCCTGATCACAATGTCGCACTGCCGCGCCTATGCGACAGCTACCGCCGTGGCGATCGGGCATTAAGCGAATTGACGCAAACGGTGACCAGCATGGGACACCGGCAACCATGGATTCAACGGAATGTTGTGGACTGTGATCCACGTCGATCCGCCTTCATCCATGTGGCATTCCAAACCGTTCGCCGATCACCCTAGTTCGATTCCGCGTCGGCCTTCGCCTTCTCTTCTTGGGCGGCTGAGACTTTGGGATTCGGCTTCGCGTCGGCGCTGTCGAGATTCATGACCCAGCGGACTGCGCCGGTGACCGAATCGATGAAGCGTTCGTCGGTCCAGGTGCCTTCGTTATGGCCCAGGTTCGTGTAGAAGATCTTGCCGGCGCCCCACTCGCGTGCCCAGGCCACCGGCACGTGATAGGGCTTCGAAGGCTTGCACTGGGCCATATTCAGGCTCATCAGTACGTGCACGTTTTCCGGCACCCAGTTGACGTATTGATAAATCTCGTCCTTGATTTGAAATTCGGCTCCGAACGGCTTCATCGCCGGGAAGTCCTGGTCGTGCACTTCGATCGTGACCGTGTTGCCCGCGTTCCAGGGATGGCCGTTGAACGTGCCGCCGATTAGTTCCTGGTACCAGCGATGTTCCGGTTCGGTCGTGCGGTAGGTATCCGTGGACGAGTGAAAACCAATCACGCCGTGCCCTTCCTGTTTGAGCCACTCGTCGGCGAAGTAGTCTCGGGCTTCGTCCGAAATGGGTAGCACGCCGGTGGTGTAGAGCATCACGATGTCGTAGTTCTTGAGGTTGTCGGCCGTGAAGTCGGCGGCGCAGTCTTGCGTGCAGTGGACTTCGAACAGTCCGCTCTGCTGGCCGAGTTGTGTCATCGCGATTTCGGCCGCCGCCAGCTCGCCCCCTTTTCGCGTTACCGAACCGTGGCGGAAGCCCTGGCTTTGCGTCACCATCAGCACGCGGGCTTTGGGGGCCTTTTCCGCGGCTTGAGAGAGCGGCGTGAGCACGACGCACACGATGGAAAAGCAGAGAACAGCGTGAAGGCAACGGCTGGGCACGGGAGGGCTCCTCGATCGGGAAGAATCACTGGGTCCAAACCTGAGACGGCACGACATGTCCGTCTGTGCCGATCTGATTCCATGGTACGCGAAGCTGCCAGCCGACGCCAAGCGGCCTGAAACGAACGTGCTACGGCTGCTGCAAGCCTTGTAGCGCGCCGCCGATGGCTCCGTGGACGGCCTGGCTTTGTCGAATCACCAGGGCTTGAAAGCGGGGGAAATAGCAAATGGTCCCCAATCCGCCGTTGATGTCCCATGAGGAGGGAGCGACGGTTGTCTGAATCAGGTCGATCAACGCCTGTGCGCCGGGTGTGGCGGGACCGGCTGCCAGCGACGTCGCGCGTACATTTGATTCAATCTTTTTCTGCCGAGATCCTCGACGCTCGCGGCCAACGTCGCTCAGCAACCGTTCGCGAATCTGCTTTAGCCGCGACGCCAGCCGATCCTGCAGTCGTCGCCTGCCGGCGGGACCCAGTTGTTCGGCTTCGCCCGCGATCTCATAGAGCGTCACGAGCTGTGGCACAACCTCGGCCGGATCGGGCTTTTGGCGGGGCGCCGAATTGCGGAGCAGCGCCCTGCACGCAGAACGTAGTTCCTCCAGGCTGCTGCTGCGATCGACCGTGATGGTGCCGGACGCCGCCTCACCCGGGACATCGGCATGAGACAATTCTGCGTCCGCCAAAGGCCCGACGCACAGCGCGAATGCAACCCAGACAGAGTTCATGCTGGCACTCCTTGTCTTGTTGCGCTCACTGTACCGCCGGTCTGACTGGGTCGCAAGATGTTGTTGGACGACGCTTCGAAAACCCAAATGACGTTTGAGTTCTGCCGATTCTTCCTCTGCAGGATCAATTCGTTAAACTCCAGTCAGAGTCGGTCGATCTGGTATGTGAGTGAGCTTCGTAGCGGATGATGAAGAAGCTGGTCCTAACAGCGACACTGATAGCCGGCGGCGCTGCCGTTTGGCTGTACACGCGGGAGGATCTCGATTGGCCGGTGACTAACGATCGAACGCGGGGCGAAGTCGTCGTCGCCTTTGGCGATAGTTTGACTCGCGGGTTTGGGGCAGCCGACGGGGAAGCCTACACCGATCACCTCTCTGATCTGCTCGGCTCCCCGGTCATCAACGCGGGCAGTGACGGCGAGTCGACCTATGGTGGGCTGCGACGTCTGAATCAGGTACTTGCAGATGAACCAGACGTCGTGATCATCACGCTGGGGGGTAACGACATCCTCCGGCGTGTGTCATTGGAGAAGACGCTGGAGAATCTTCGGCAGATCTTCGAACGTCTGCAGCAGGCCGGGGCAATGGTGGTCTACGCGGCCGTCGATCCGCCGTTGATTGGCAGCAACTGGAACGCGGCTGTTCGCAATCTGTGCCGTCAACAGGGAGTGCTCTACGTGCCGTCGATCATGGCCGGACTGTGGGGCGATAGCGAACGGATGCACGACTCGATTCATCCCAACGGATTGGGCTATCGTCTCATTGCCGAGCGGATTCACGCCCGGCTGGCACCTCACTTGGAAAATAACGCGATGGCTGCCGGAGAACTCCCATGACGCCCGCTGGCACGACGCGATGTGCGAAGAGCGGGCCGCGCGCAGAAAACTACGGTTTCGGCCGCGGCTGCTTCAGGTCCTGCTGCGAATACTCCAGCGACAGGCCTTTGGCAGGTACGGGAACATCGAGCGTCCACAAGACCGCCTGGGCCAGTAGGCGGCGGTATTCTTCAAGTTCCCAGTTCTCGTGAAAGTGGCCGCCGCTGAAGCCGAATGAGCGGCCGCCGTCCGGGCGCTGCCAGGCCCAAGCGACGGTGTGCTGCCGGCCGTCGACGGGGATGTTTAGCAGGGGTGTGATGCTGCCTTGGGGCTTGGCGAATTTGAGGGCAAAGTAGAATTCTTCGTGGACCTTGAAGGAGTCGATACCCTGCATCACCGGATGGACCGGGTTGACGACTTCGGTTGTGACATCGAGCACCCGAAACTTGCGGTCGGGTCCGCCATGACATCCGCCCACCAGCTGGACGTACTCTTCGATGAATCGGGCGTCCCGGCAGCCCATGCCCCAATGCAGGCCGACAAAACCGCCACCGCGTGCCGCCATTCGTTTGAAAGCGTCGAGCCGCGCTGGGTCCTGGTGAATCCAATGCGCTCCCTGCGAGAGAAAGATCACGACTCCGTCTGCACCGTCGAGCAGTTCCGGACCGTCTGTCCAGGGTTCATCGGCGCTGACCAGAATAGTCTGCAGGTTCGAAATCTGCTGGAGGCACTGGGCCAGAATCCGCATCCCGGCTTTGTATTCGTGGGTCGACCAAGGATGACCATCGGGACGTTGTCCCAATAGCAACAAGCGTTTGCGCGGTGCTTCGCGGCTCGACTCAGAGTCCGCCGCGGCCGCCATTGCCGTCGAGAACAGCGTTGCCAACACCAGCAACGCCCCCAAACCTGACTGCCGAGCGAATTCGAACATCGAGCTTCCTAAGCCGAGTTGTGAGGCAATGTCGCGAAAATCCCGGCGATCGGCAAATGAGATGCACGAAATCGGCTCCCAAACGCCACTATTGATTGTAAGGGGAACACGATTTGGCGAAAGCCCGCCGAGAAGTCTCCTCTCTAGACGTCTGCCGAAAAACGTGTGCGGAATCGACCCATGAGACTGACGCTGCGAACTTTGTTGGCCTATCTCGACGACATTCTTTCTCCCGCGCAGGCGAAAGAAATCGGACAGAAGATATCCGAGAGTGCCTACGCCACGACGCTCGTCGATCGCATTCGGGACGTCATGCGGCGGCGGCGGCTGACGGCCCCCGAACTCGACGGCAATGACGAGGCCATCGACGCCAACCTGATTGCCGAGTATCTCGATAACACGCTGGTACCCGACAGGGTGGCCGACGTCGAGAAGGGGTGTCTCGAGTCGGACATTCATCTGGCCGAGGTGGCGGCCTGTCATCAGGTGCTCACGCTGGTCTTGGGCGAGCCGGTCGAAATCCGCCAGAAGAGCCGCGAGCGGATGTACGCCCTGGCCCCGTGGGGAACCGCAGAGGCGGACTCGGCCGCCAGTACCGCGGAGCCAACTCCATCGGCCACCGTGGCGCGTGAACCTGAACCGGCCAAAAGCAAATCACCGGAGCAGTTTTCAGAGACGATTCCGGATTATCTCAAACCGCCTCCGTTCTGGCGGCGGGTCTTGGTACCGATGTCGATCGTCAGCGTTATCGCGGTCTGGTTGCTGTTGCTGTTCATCGATGACGACACCTACAACCCGCTGCTGGGGTTGTTCTCGAATGATGAGCCGGAGGTGAGTCAGGGCGTCGATTCCGCTCAAGCTGTCGCATCGCTCGACGAATCGCCGGATGCGAGTCTCAAGGCAGGGACGCCCGGTTCGGAAGGTGAGCAGGAGACGCCAGCCGATACGCCCATCGCATCGACCTCTGATAGCGGTGTCCCGACGGCGGTGGAGTTCACTCCCGATGATCCTCCCCCGCCGGCTGACGAACCCGAGATCGACCCGATAGCCGACTCGCCGCCAACCGCCGAGACGGACCCGGCTGCAGTTGCGTCCGGCGATCAACCTGCCATACCTGATTCGCGGCCGGGCGAGGAGGTCGCGGCGATTGACCGGCCTGCCGCAGAAGTTGAGACGCCTGCAGACGCAGCCGGAGCTGGTCCGGCTGCCGCCCAGCCGGCACAACCAGCCGCCCGAATTCAATACAACGCGCCCAGCGGGGTGCTGCTTCACTTTGAAGACGGCAAACAGGACTGGGTCATGCTGCCGCATCGCTCGCTGATTCATCCAAACGAGCAAATCGCCTCTCCGATGCCGTTTGAGGCGAATCTCGACGTCGGGAGCGATCAGTGTCGCGTGACGTTGCTGGGGGGAACGTCGGTTGTGTCGCTACCACCAACAAGTGCGGCGAGTTTCGGATTCGACGTCAAGGAAGGGCAACTCATCATCGAAGGCCGCAGCGGCGCCAATGACAACGAAGTCGTTATGGCCGTGACCGTCGGGGCGAAGCGGTGGTACTTCAAGCTGGAATCGGCGGATGCGGTCTGCGGCCTGGAAGTCGTGCCGCGCAAGCCAAATCAGCTTGAACAAGACATGGGTGACGATCGGCTCGAAGCAAGGTTGTACGTCCTGTCCGGCTCGGTCCGCATTGCCGATGAACAGCAACTCAGGGCCGTGGCCACGGCGCCGGGAGCCGATTCACCGCATACGGCGGCTGAGTTGAGTGCGGTTGAAGGAGAAGACTCATTGCCGGTGGTTCCGATTTCGAAGACGCCCAATTGGCTGCAGCCCGGCGGTAGGCAGCTCTCGTCAGTGCTGAAACGCTACGCCGGCCTATTCGAAAAGGAATTCGTGTTCGACGAAGGTCTGTCGCTGACCATGCCGGCGGTGTTGAAGTCCTCAAATCCACGGTTTTCTCTATACGCGGCGCAATGCCTGGCTTTGACGGGCGACGTCGAGGGGATGGTGGCGGCCTTGGCACCTGCCACACATAAAGAAGCGCGAAGATCAGCGATCGAAGGGTTGCGAAGGTGGCTGCCGCAGGCGCCCGAAAACAAGGACAAGCTACACCAGGAGTTGTCACGGGTATTGCATGCCAACGATGAGCAGGTGGTCTATCGCCTGCTGTGGGGCTACAACAAGGAAGACGGCCGCAATCCCCAGATTTCGGCGCAGTTGGTCGATTGGCTTGAACACGAGCACATTACAGTCCGGCAGCTGGCATTCATCCAAGTCAACGAGCTAACCGACCGAGTCTATGACTATCGTCCACTCGCGAGTGCCGGACAGCGAAGCGCGGCCGTTCGCAGGTGGCGCCAACACTTGGAGAAGGTCGGCAGCCTGATTCAATAGCCGCGACGGTCGGCTGCCGTAGGTCGCGCTCGCCACGCGGGCCAAGGAGCACATTGGAGTGCGGTCGTTCCTGGAATTGATTCGTTTCAGCCACACCGTATTCGCCCTGCCCTTTGCGCTGCTGTCTGCCGTGTTGGCCTGGCGGGAAACGCCGTTTCGCGCACAAGATCTGCTGGGAATCTTGTTGTGCATGGTGTTTGCCCGCTCAGCGGCGATGGCCTTCAATCGCCTGGTCGACCGAGGGATCGACGCAGACAACCCGCGGACTGCCGGCCGGCATCTTCCGGCCGGAACCCTGAGCGTTGCTGCGGTGGCGCTGTTCACAGCGGGCAGCGCCTTCGGGTTTGTGGCGTGTACGCTGCTGTTTCTACCGAACCGCTGGCCGCTGATTCTCTCGTTGCCGGTGCTCGGTTTCCTGCTCGGCTACTCTTTCGCGAAACGATTTACGGCGTGGTGCCATTACTGGCTGGCTGCCGCTTTGATGCTTTCGCCGATGGCCGCCTGGATTGCCATTCGAGGCGAACTGGACTGGCCACCTGTGCTGCTGGGGGCGGTGATCTTTTTTTGGGTCGGCGGCTTCGACATTTTGTATGCCTGCCAGGATGTCGACTTCGACCAAGGCGCCGGCCTGCATAGCATCCCCGCCCGGTGGGGCATTGTGCGTGCGCTGCGCATCGCGGCGGTTAGCCATGCCTGTGCCGCAGTCTGCCTGCTGGCGCTGTGGTCAGTTTCAGGATTGGGTCCCGTATTTCTCGTCGGAACGCTGCTGATTGCCGGTTTGCTGGTCTACGAGCATTGGCTTGTGCGTCCGGACGACCTTACCCGGGTGAACATGGCCTTCTTCCAGGTCAACGCCGTCATCAGCGTGGGCCTGTTTCTCATCGGTGTGGCTGATGTTTGGATTGCGGGTTGAGAGGAAGTTGCCCCACTCGGACGCGAGTCGCACTTCAAGACGCCCGTGGCGCTTCGACCGGGCCGCACGGCTCTTGTGTGTGTTCGACGTTGGTTGGCAGCCGCGCAGGCTCTGCGAATCTGTTCAATCTGCGGATAAAGGCCCGCAATCCGGCTCCTGGCGGTCGCGAGATGTCGATGGTCGCGCGTTCGGTCGAGTGGTCTGCGGTCCCGCCAGCGACTAGAATCCTACGGTTGGGCATTCTAATTCCAAGCAACGCAAGCGTCTGAGAAAGCGATTGCGATGATCTCGACCGGCCATGATGGAATCCTCCGCTCGATCACCGAGAAGGTCGAGGCGGCGGAGCGAATCTCGTTCGATGACGGCCTGTTTTTGGACGAACAGGTCGACGTGCTCACCTTGGGCCGGCTGGCGAACGTCATTCGCGAGCGGAAGAACGGCGATTACGCCTACTACAACACCAACGTTCATCTGAACCCGACCAACGTCTGCGTCTACCGCTGCACCTTCTGCGCGTTCCGGGCCGACTTGAAGGCAGACAAGGCCTACGAGTTTACCGACGACATGATCCGGCACCGCGTGCTGGAGGCCAAAGAGGCGGGCGCCACGGAGATCCACGTGGTCGGCGGCCTGCATCACCTCAAGAAGTTCGACTGGTACGTCAACGTGATTCGCGTCATTCACGAGACGTTTCCCGAAATGCACATCAAGGCCTGGACCCCTGTGGAAATCCACTGGTTCAGCTACATGACCAAAAAGTCCTACCGCTGGGTGCTGGAACAGATGATCGACGCCGGGCTGGGCAGCATGCCCGGAGGCGGTGCGGAGATCTTTCATCCTGAGGTCCGCGACCAAATCTGCGAACACAAGTCCGACGCCGAAGCCTGGTTCGAAGTGCACCGCATCGCCCACGACCTTGGGTTGCGGACGAATGCCACAATGCTCTACGGCCACATCGAACAGGCAAAGCACCGGGTCGACCACCTCTGCCGGCTCCGCGAGCTGCAGGACGAGACTGGAGGATTTCAGACGCTCATACCGCTCGCCTTTCACCCCGAGAACACGGGGCTATCGCATCTCCCGAAGGCAAGCGGATTGACGGACCTCAAGGTCATGGCTCTGTCGCGAATCATGCTGGACAACTTCGACCACATCAAAGCCTATTGGATCATGCTGGGAGAGAAGACGGCGCAAACGGCGCTCAGCTTCGGCGCCGACGACTTCGACGGAACGGTCGTGCACGAACTGATTTATCACGACGCCGGTGCACAGACCCCCGAAGGGCTGACCGTCGCGCAGATCGAACGCATCATTCGCGAGGCTGGCCGCATTCCCGTCGAACGCGATACGCTGTATCGGCACGTCCGCAGAGACGGAGCACGTTGGGAGGTCGGAGAGCAGATCCCGGTGGGAGCGGAAAGCTGAGGGCGGAAAGCCCAGAGCTGGAGCAAGAGCCGAATCCAAAGAGGGGGCCAATCGATGTCGGAAAAGATACCGCGAACTGTGAGCCGCGAGTTGCAGTTCGAGCATGGCACGGCCATCGGCATCAGCAATCGCTGGCAGCAGGGCCAGTATTGTTCGATTCTGACTGAGTTTGGCATCGTGGGCTGCGGTATCTACGATCTGGAAACGCCGGCCGAGTTTGGTCAGGCGATTGCGATTGCCAAAGGAACACCGCAGAATCCGTTAGTGGAACCTGAGGATCTGTTCGAAGCCAAGATTGTCGGCTGCACGCCCAAGGCCGAATCTTGCGGAGTTCAGCTTGGAATGACCGGCCGCGAGGCGGTCGAACTGATGCTGCAAGCTGGGGAGAACCAAGACGCATTGACTCAAACGCTCGCTCCGATTCAGGTCAAGACCATCGACCACGTGACATTGATCGTCGCCGACTTGGAGGCCAGCCAGCGGTTCTACGTCGACGTGCTGGGAATGCAGGAGGTCGAGCGGCCGAAATTCGGATTTCCCGGTCGCTGGTTTCAGGCTGGCAACACGCAAATCCACCTGATTCTCGTCAATGACGAATCAGGACCGGCGGGCTCCATTCCCGGTGGTCCCCGAATCAGCCGCAATCATCATTTCGCGTTCGAGGTCGAAGATTGCCACGCCGCCACTAAGCAGCTCAAAGACTTCGGTCTTTCCGTCACAGACCCGAAGACGCGTCCCGACGGTCCCATTCAGGCTTACGTCGAAGATCCGGACGGCCACGTGGTGGAAATATTCTCTCATCCGTCGAGCTGAATGAAGCCCGAACGTTCTTCCAAACGCGGTCTGGCCTTCACTCGACTGCCCATCGTATACTCGAAGACATGAGCAAGCTGTTTAAGAGACTGGTCATCCTGTCCATGGTGCTGTCGGCCCTGGTTGGGCTGGCGGCCGTTGCCGACTTGGTCATGGGCGTCCCGTTCGCCGGTCAAATGACCATGGACATCATGTTTGTGGTGGCAGCGGGCCTGATCGGATACATGGGTTACGAGGTCTACCGCGAAGCGTCGTGACGAAGGGGAATGTGCGACGCTTTCCTTCCGCTCTGATCGTTCAAAGATCCAAGTCGTCGGCGAAGCTGGCCTCGGACATGATCACGCGGTAGCGCTCTGACGGATCCTTGCCGAGAAGCTGCGCGAAGGTACGGTCGGCGTCGAGTTGACTTTCGATGTCCACCCGCACGAGTTTTCGCGTTCTCGCGTCGAGGGTGGTGACCTTCAGTTGCTTGGCGTCCATCTCGCCCAGCCCCTTGAACCGCGTGATCTCCGGTTTGCGATTCGCCGGAAGCGTGGCCAGGATTTCCTCCTTGTTGGCGTCGTCCTGTGCGTAGTGCGTCTGAGTGCCGACGGCAATGCGGTACAGCGGCGGCTGGCCGATGAAGAGCTTGCCCTGTCGGATCAGATCGAGCATGTGCCGGAAGAAGAACGTGAGCATCAATGTGCTGATGTGATAGCCGTCGCTGTCGGCATCCATCAGCAGGATGATCCGTCCGTAGCGGAGCTTGCGGATATCGAAGTGGTTGCCGATGCTGGTTCCCAAAGTTTCGACAACGTCGCTGATTTCCTGGTTGCTCAAGATCTTGGAGAGTCCCAGCGACTCGGTGTTGAGCACCTTGCCCCGTAGCGGCAATACGGCTTGAGTGCGACTGTCTCGACCGCTAATGGCGGTGCCACCGGCCGAATCGCCTTCGACGATGAACAGTTCTGACTCGTCGGGATTCTTGCTGCGGCAATCGACGAGTTTGCCGGGCAGGCTGGTCCGCCGCGAAGCCGACTTACGGCGGACTTCGGTCGTCGCATCGCGGCTGGCCAATCTGGCCCGCGCCGCCAGCACAATGCGGCCGACGACGGCATCGGCAATCGAGGGATTGTTGTTGAGCCACGTCTCCAAGCTGGGCCGCACGATGCCCTCGACCGTGCTGTTCATTTCCGGGTTGTTCAGGCGCTCTTTGGTTTGGCCTTGAAACATAGGGTCGTGATGGAACACCGAGAGAATGGCGACAATGCCCTCCCGCATGTCGTCGGCGGTGAGTGTGACGCCTTTGTGCTTGATGTTGTGCACGTCGATGTAATTCTTGACCGCCTTGACGATGCCGGAGCGGAACCCGCTTTCATGAGTGCCGCCGGCATGCGTGCGGATGCCGTTGACGTAGCTGCGGGTCTGTTCGTCGGTGGCGTCGGTCCACTGCAATATCAGCTCGACGCGGGTCTTCTCGTCATCTTTTTCGGCCGAGAACAGCTGCTCGTGGACGGGCGTTTTTTTCTCTTCCTGCGTCAATTTGGCGAGGTAGGCCGAGATTCCTTCCGGGTGCGAGAGTTCGAGTGTCTCCCCTTTCTTCTCGTCGATAAATGCAATCTTCAACCCACCGTGGATGTAGGAGATGTCTTCCAGGTGTTGGCGAATGATGTCTCTGTTGTAGTGCACGCGGCGGAAGATGGTGGGGTCGGGCCGAAAGAAGATCTTGGTGCCGTGGCCGCGAAACCGCTTGACCTTTTTGACCGGCGTGGTGGGTTTGCCTCGCTTGTAGCGCTGTTCCCACTCATAGCCGTCGCGATGCACCGTGGCCACCAATTCGGACGAGACGGCGTTGACGACCGAGGAGCCCACGCCGTGCAGGCCGCCGCTCCGCGCGTAGTTCTTGTCGGAGAACTTGCCGCCGGCATGCAGCGTCGTCAGGATCACCTCCAACGCCGACTTTTTCATCTTGGGATGCTTGTCGACGGGAATACCGCGGCCATTGTCGGTGATCGTCAGCGACGAACCGTCCTTGTGCAGCGTGACCGTCACGCGGTCGGCCTCACCGGCCAGGAACTCATCGACCGAGTTGTCGACGATCTCCCACAACAAATGGTGCAGTCCCCGGCTGTCGGAATCGCCGATAAACATGGCGGGCCGGCGGCGGACGGCCTCGAGACCTTCCAAGACCTCGATGTCGCTGCCGCGATAGCCTTTGCCGTTTCCATTTTCGCTTGGCCGTTGTGTCCGTACTCGGGCCGAGCGCCGGGTCTTCTTGGATTTGGTCACGCCCATGGTTGCTTTGTTAAGAGTGCGAATCGACTTCAATCGGTACGTCGGAGGAGAGTCGGTTTCACTCCTCTTCCATTGTGGTCCAGTCAATGAGTTCGATCGGCGGCCGGACGACTTCGGCGAACCCGTTGCGCATGCTCGTCTTGACGCCCTTCCCGCCCCGCGAAGTGACGCCGTATTTCATCTGTCCGAAGCTGAGTTGCTTGCCGTTGGTGTTGATCGCGTAGAGGCAGTCGCTGGGCCGGCCGAGTTGGATGGCGCCCAGCACCTGGTCGCCGTCTTCGAGTTTGATGCCGCGAACCCCTTTGCCCGCCGCCCCGAGAATCGGAATCTCGTCGATCGAGAAGTGCAGCACCCGCGCTTTGCTCGTGGCCAGAAACATCGTCTTGGCGCCGGTTTCCAGTTCGGCGAAGACGACGCGATCGCCGCTGCGCAGCCGGCAATACTTGCGGCCCGCCTTCGTGGATGGAGGCCTGAACGGACTGAACGACAGCCGCATCACCTGGCCGCGCGCCGTGGCGATAATCAGATATGGGGCGGGCGTTGGTTGCCCGCGTTTTTTCTTGTCCTCGGGCGTGAACCGGGCGTCGGTGGTGATGGCGCTGACTACGTGGGCACCGTCTCCCAGACGCACAAACTTCGAGAGCGGCTCGCCGTAACCCGAAGAAGCCGGTACCTGGTCGACCGGCAGCGTATAGGCCACGCCGTCGCTGGAGAACAGCACGACGTTGTCCAAGGTGTTTCCCGGAGCAACTTCGAGCACCTTGTCGCCTTCGCGGACGCGCGTACTATCGACCTTCTGCAGCTTGCCGACCCGTTTCAACCAGCCTTCGCGGGTGACGACGACGTTTGTGTTTTCGCGGACGATGTACGCTTGGGGGTCGAATTCGGTCACTTCATCCAGAGAGCCGATGCTTGTTCGCCGGGCGTCGGTAAACTCCGCCGCAATCTCCTGCAGCTCGGTTCGCACGACTTTCCACAGTCGCCGGTTGGATGCCAGGATGCCGCGGATTTCGGCGGCCTGAGCCCGTTTGTCGCGCAGTTCTTTAAGGATCAGTTTGATCTCCAGCTGAGAGATCCGGTACAGCGCCAGTTCCAGTATGGCGTTGGTCTGCTCTTCGTCGAGCGGAAACGCACGCATCAATTTTTCGGCGGCGTCCGGCTTGCCGGTGCTTTTGCGAATGATCCGCAGCGCCTTGTCGAGCCCTTTGAAGACGATGGCAAATCCCTGCAGGATGTGAATTCGCTTTTCGAGTTGCCGCAATTGGTACTCAAACCGGCGGCGCACGGTGACGAATCGGAAATCCAGGAAATGCTTCAGCATCTCGACCAGGTTCATCTGGCGGGGAACCGCCGCCCCCTGCTCGTCCGGCGCCAGACACGTCAGGTTGAACGAGAAGTTTTGTTCGAGACTGGTGTTCTTGTAGAGATAGGCCATCACGGCTTCGGGATCTGAACCGGGCTTGAGGTCCAGCACAATCCGCAAGCCGTTTTCGTCGTCGGTTTCATCGTTGACTTCCAAGAGTTGCGGCAGTTTGCGACCGGCCACAATCTCCCCGATGTCGGCCACCAGCGGTCCCGTCGACACACCGTAGGGCACTGAGATCACGACCAGCCGGTTGGGAATTGTTTGCCGGCGTTCGCGATCGAGTTTCCATTCGCCGCGGACTTTGATCGAACCTCGACCGTCCTCATATGCCTTGCGCAGGGTGCGGCGGTCTGTCACGATTCGGCCGCCCAAAGGAAAGTCGGGACCTTTGACGTGCTTCATCAACTGGGCCACCGTCGACGTCTTGTTTTGGATCAGATGGATACAGGCCCGAACCACCTCTCCGAGATTGTGCGGCGGGATATTGGTCGCCATGCCGACCGCGATGCCCTGCGTTCCGTTGACCAGCAGGTTCGGAAATCGTGCGGGCAGTACGACCGGCTCGTCACGGGTGCCGTCGTAATTCGACCGCATGTCGACGGTTTGATACCTCAGTTCGTTCATCAACTGCTCGGCGACCGCCGTCAATCGGGCCTCGGTGTAGCGGTCGGCGGCGGGGGGCAAGCCCATCACCGAACCGAAATTGCCTTGGCCGTTGACCAGCGGATAGCGCAGGCTGAAGTCTTGGGCTAAGCGGACCATGGCCTCGTAGACGGCCATGCCCCCGTGGGGGTGATAGTTGCCCGTCGTGTCGCCACAGATCTTGGACGACTTGCGGGGTTTGGCGTCGGCCTGCAGCCGCAGGTCCTGATACATCACGTACAGAATCCTGCGCTGCACTGGCTTCAGGCCGTCCCGAACGTCAGGCAGGGCCCGTGAGGTGATGACCGACAGGGCATAGTTCAAATATCGGCGGCGCGTCTCCTGACTCAGCGAGACGTATTCGATTCGTTCTTCACCATTGGAATTCTTGGAGCCATTCGATTCTGTTGGGGTCTTTCGGGTTCGCCGATTTGTCACACGTTTGCGGGCCAAGGCTCCCTCCGTCGGGCTGCCTGTCGGGAGACAGGTTTGTTTCGCATTTCGAATCCGCCATCATCCGCGCACGCGCTCCAATGCCTCCGCTGATGCTTCGCCAAAACAGACATGCCCAGCCGGGGCAGCGTGGGCCAGGTCGTGCGGATTATGCGGATTCTTGTGGGGTCGGAATGCTCCGATTGCGCGGGTTGTTCAGGCCTTTCGGGAATGGCAAATTGTAGCTGTTCTAGCGGCCCGGTCACAGCCTGTTCCGGTTGTAACGTATTCACGGACATCGGATTCGGGAAAACGATCCGAACCCCTACCCGGCGGACATAATGAGTGATTGCGATGATTGATACCAGCCGAAAATCTGTACTGCCGTGACCGGGAGGGTTGCGGTCCAGCGATTGCCACGGAGCCGAACAGGTTCCCTTTTAACCAACGGCCCCGCAACGACCCAGGGAGGGATCAACATGCCCCGCACCGCACTTCGAGTCACCGTTTGCACGGTGATTCTCTCGGCGTGGACACTGCACTCCGCCGCCCAGGCTCAAGACAACGCCACACAAATGCCACCCGGATATCCCGGCGGTGCGGTCCCGGCCGATGAGATGACCAGCCTCGGCTACCCGTATCTGAATGCTCCGCTGTATCCATCGGCGCAGCAAAACGTGCCCATTCAAGCCGGCAGCACGGTGATTACCAACCAGGCATTCGCACCGCACGAAATGCTCCATTCGCATACCTACCGGGCGCTGTATCCGCCGTACTACCACCGCGTCAAAGGTAAATGGTTGGTGACTCCCTGGGGCGTGTGGTCCCATGACCATTGGGTCTTGCAAGGCACGCAGGTCGAGGTGAAGTATCGCTCGAAGGTGCCTTTCTTGTCGCTGTTCAATCCACCACACGCGTTGTGGCGGCAGTAAACCACAAACTCGACACAAACAAACAGCAACCTCGGCCGAATGACGGCCCCGCACACGACTGCATTCCACCCGTTGGGGATCAATTCAATGCGAATCACACCATGGAAGCCGACCGCAATGCTCGTTGCCGTTGCAACGCTCGGATTGCTCGGCGGATCGCCGGTGCTGGCCGGCGACGAGGCTGCCGGCTCGGTCAAGATTGGAGTCTTGGGTTCACCCAAAACGCGACTTGCCTCTGCACGGGGTCAGGCCGGAACCACCGGCGCTGCGAGTTGTGATGCCAGCGGCTGCGATTCGACCGGCGGTTGCAACGGCTGCGACGAGCCTGCAGGACGCTACCGGCTGGGCAGTTGTCTCAGCGGCGCCTTCGACCACTACGACGACTGCTGGTACCAGTACGGCGACGGGTGGTACGAGTGCACCAACGGTTGCTGCTACGGCGGTGCCTGTGGCGAAACCTACGAGTGTTGCGGCAACGGCAACGGCAATTGCAACGGTAATGGCTGCTCCAATTGCGGGGCGTACGGTTGCAACGGCGCATGCGACGGTCGCGACATCTCGGCATTCCGCCGACGAAACGAGCAAGCCTGCCGCAGGATCTGCGATCACTTTGCAGAGCGTTTCGCCTACTTTCATCCCTCGGGATGCGGCGGAGCGGGTTGCCCACCGTTCGGACACTACCACCGAACCTACGCCGTCAATCCGTCCCACTTCGACCAGCGCGACGGCCGGGTCTACGCAGCCCAAGGAGCAGGTATTCCGATGGCTGTGCCGCTGGCGCCAAACGTGAACTACACCTACAACTACGGCTGGGGAGTTCCCTCGAGCCGCCTGACCCAAGTATCGCGCCCGCTGCCCTTCATGCCGATTGTGACCCCGTAGCGGCACCGGCTGAAGCAGTCTGCGACCCTTTGAATGAACTGATCTCGCAATTCGAAACACGCACTGGAAGTCCGTCATGCGATTCATATATCGACGAACCCTGGCAGGTCGCGCGATTTACACGGCGTTGTTTGCATCCCTCATTGGTTTATGCTCTTCGGCAATCATTGCTGCCCAACCGCTGGAGCCGGTTCCCGAACCTGGACCGATTCCAGCCAACGGGGTCGTCTACTCTCAAGGCGGCTGTCAGGGAGGCGACTGCGGTCGCGCGAGCACTCGCACGAGCCATTGGCCGTGTAGACAGGGCCATTACTACTCACCGCTGAGCCACGCGGTGCACTACCCACACGGACGAATGCACTCGCCCGACACCGGTTGGGGCCGACCGATGAAGTACCCCATCGACCGGATGTCCGTCCAATACCTGCGATACTGGCCGCAGTCCTGGTACGGCCAATCCAAGGCGCAGGGTAACATCCCCAAGTTTCCGATGGTGTACATGCCGACCGACACCACCCAGCTGGGTTACTACTACCAGCGGGTGCCTCAGTGGCGGCCGAATCTGGCGATGATTCCGCCGATGCCCTGGCCGTCGCAATGGCATCGCCGCGAAACTTCACACACGCACTATCCGCCGCACTGGGAGAAGTACACGTGCCAGGGTTGCCTGAGCCGGCATCAGCCCTACGAAGCCACTTCGCCCGCAACTACCTATTATTCGACGCCGACGCCGGCCGGAGCTGCGCCACAGCAGGACGCCGCGCCAGCGACCCCGGGCGCACCGCCCGCGCCGGGCAAGAGCGCCCTCGAAGTCAATATCTACCGCGCCCTCAACCGATAAGGGGTGCGACTATTTGACGGTTAACACAGACAACCCTCGACACGCCGGGCTTCTCCCGTCATCCATCGGTAGGTCGTTTTAGTTTCTGTTTGACCGTTTACGAATGAGAAGAGCAACGGCCTCTGGAAACCGTTGCTCTTCTCTGTTTTTTTTGCGCATCGCAGTGCGACTGGGAAAGTCGCGATCTTTGGCCCGATTGTGGAGCGCACTCATCGCAAGGCGGGTGGCCTGCGCTTGGGACCTCGGTTAGGTTAAGCTGGTGTGATGGGGATCGATATCAGCTCATAATCAACCTTGAAACCAGCGATGATGGTCCTGCGATCCACTGCAAAACTCTCGGACGGTCCGTTCCGTCGTTGTCTGGGGATTGCGTGCGCGGTGGCCGTGTTATGCTGGGGGCCTCAATGTAGCGCGGACACGGTGCCTGAGGGACGGGTTGGCCAGCATGTGCCGGATGCCGCCTTCGCGACGCTCGAGTCGCTCGCAGATGAAATCGATGCGAGCCAGATTGTGGTGTTCGCCTTTTTGGGCGCAGAGTGCCCGCTGGCGGCCTTATATGCGCCGCGACTCAACGATCTGGCCGCCGACTTCGGCGACCGGAACGTACAATTCATCGGAATCTTCTCCAACGCCCAGGATTCCGACGACGACGTTGCCGCCTATGCAAAGAAGTTTCAGCTAGCGTTCCCGGTGCACAAAGACCGGAAAAACCGATTGGCCGATCTGCTGGGCGCCCAGCGGACGCCGGAAGTGTTTGTGATCGATCCGCAAAGACGGGTCAGATTCTGCGGCCGCATCGACGACCAATACGCGATCGGTTTCCCGCGCGTGCGGCCCGATCGGGAATTCTTGCGACTCGCCGTCGAACAGCTGCTGGCCGGCGAGAACGTGGCCGAGCCAGCCGTCGCGACCGTAGGATGCTTGATCGGCCGGGAACATTTCGAGCCGTCAACCGGTCGAGTGACCTATGCCAACAGCATCGCCGCCATCATGAACGAGCACTGTGTGAGGTGTCATCGCCCGGGCGAAGCCGCGCCATTTGCGCTCACCGACTTTGCCGAAGTCCGCGGCTGGGCCGACATGATTGTGGAGGTGACGAGCGAGGGCCGCATGCCGCCGGTGCCGCGGATCGACGACCCGCACGGCAACTTCGTCGACGTTCCCACCGTCAGCGCAGCGCAGATTGCCGCGATCGAGCGGTGGATCTCCGAGGGCACTCCGTTTGGGAATCCGGCCGAAGTTCCGCCGCCTGTGGAATTCACGACCGGCTGGCACCTGTCGCGCGAGCCAGACCTGGTGGTGTATGCGTCGGAGGAACCGTTCGAGGTACCGGCGGAAGGGTTGATCGAATATCAATACTTCACCGTCGATCCGGGTTTGACCGAGGACAAGTGGGTGACGGAAGTGGAAATCTCGCCCGGCAATCCCCGGGTCGTGCATCACGCTGCCGTATCGCTGTCACTGTCGGACGAGTCGCCGATCAAGTTCCGCGATCCAACCGACCGTATTATCGCGGGCTATCTTCCCGGCATGGGGTTCGGCGATGGCGGGGGTCCCGATTTGTGGAAAGAACTCAAAGTTGCCCGTTTCATCCCGGCCGGTTCGAAGTTCGTGTTCCAGTTGCACTACCAGGCGGTCGGAACGGCACAGCCGGACAGGACGAAGTTGGGCATGCTGTTTTGCGACCCCGACGAGGTCGAGCATGTGCTGGTCAACCGCTGGATTCTCAATGACAAGTTCGAGATTCCGCCGGAAGCGGCTGACTACAAGGTTGAACGTATCTCTGTGCCGTTTCCGGATGGCTCAAGATTGGTTGCCGTGGCGCCGCATATGCACTTGCGTGGCAAGTCATTCAAAGTCGAATCCATCTTTTCCGACGGCACCCGTGAGCTGTTGCTGGACGTCCCGAAGTACGACTTCAACTGGCAGTTCCTGTACTCCCTGCGGGATCCGAAGCTGCTTCCGACGGGAACTCGATTTCATTGCACTGCAGTATTCGACAACTCGGCGGCCAATCCTGCCAACCCCGATCCATCGGCAACCGTTCGCTGGGGCGATTTCACAGACGACGAGATGATGGTGGGCGCGTTTGCTTTCATGCTCACAAAAGACGAGTACCTGGACTACAGCGCCCGCCCCAGCGAGGCACAGGCCACGCCTCGCAACAAACCGCAGCCAGTCAGCTCGCCACCGGTCCCAGACTCGAACGAGGTCCGGTCAAGCACCGCGATGATGCTCTTAGCCGCAGCTTTGTTCATAGTCGCGGCGATATGGGGACTGAGATTCGTTCGACGCGCCGGATGACGGTTCTCCGCGTGCATGTCGCGTATCTGGTCGGGCTGGATGGGTTCCGCCATGGAAACGTACGCCGCCAACGCTCGTTGAACGCGCAGATTGAACGGTGTAGTCTTGGAAGAGACCCACCGCGCGCAAGTTTTCCGACGTGAGTCGTATCGATGCGGTCGGTTACATTCAGAGAGAAACCGGCGTTGCAGACGGCTGAAGAATTCTCGCAGCGGCGTTCCGAACGGACGTCGACAAAGGCACTCTGGTGGATCGTCGAGCAGGCGCTGCTGGTCTTTGGCAGCTGGACGCTGGGCATGCACTTTTGCGTCTATGCCGGGGTACCGGCGTGGAGCCTGTACGTCGCTTTCGCCGTGATTTACGCGGTGTTGCTGCTGCTGGCGCGGCCCAAACTGCGCGAGGCCGTGCAAGGCGTTCGCCGTAGTCCGTGGTTGGCCGGGGCCACGTTGAGCATCTCGGCGTTGCTCGCGCTGTACGCGGTGTTCTCATTTCGCACGCACGTCGAAGACGTGTTGCTGTTTCACCGGCCGCTGGTGCAAATCGAGCGGCTGGATGAACCGATCTTGATGGAGAACACACAATACAACGAGCGCGGATTGCCGCTGTATACGACCATGCACGCGCTGACGTCGGTCGAGTTGTTCTCCGGGTTCCTGGCGCACGCGGTGGGCGGCGATCCGTTGTGGTTCTGTCTGCACACCGGCCCGATTGGGGCCATGGTGTTGCTGCCGATTGTCTACGTGCTGCTGTTTCGACGGTTCCGATTGGGCCCGGTGCTGGCGGTGGCGGCGACTTGTGGCGTCGTGCTGTTTTTATTCAACGACCATAGTATCGGCAGATCGTTCGGATGCTATGCGCTGATGCAGATGCAGATGGGCAAAGCGACCCTGTTTACGATCATGATCCCGTTGACGTTTCTGCAGACGCTGCGCTGCCTGGCGGGGCCGCGGCCTCGAAGATTCTTGCTGCTGTTTTTATGTGGCGTGTGCGCCGCTGGATTTAGCGGGTCAGGCATTTTCATCATCCCGCTGTTGATCTTCTTCACTTCCGGCGCTTATGCGCTGGCGTATGGCTTTCGGTGGCGGCGATGGAAAAAGTCGATCTTGGTGAATACCGGAAGCCTGTATTGCGTAGGGATCGCCCTGTGTTTGATCGCAGGCATCCTGGAACCGCCTCGTGATACGCTCGTCTGGGACAGCTTTGAACCTGACTGGTGGAAGAACTTGAACTATGTGCTGATGGGTCCCCGAACGACCTTCCGCAACGCCGTCTTGCTGGTGTTGGTGCCGCTGGCGGGGCTGCGCTGGAGATACTCGCGATTTCTGCTGCTGTATCTCGCGTTATGGATATGCTGCATCGCAAATCCAATCACCGGCCCCGAGATCATCAAGCTGCTGAAGCCTGGGGCGTACTCTCGAGTGGTGTATCTGCTGCCGGTCCCCTTGTGTGCCGGGTTGCTCGTCAAGTGCCTGCCGGTGCGCGGCTGGCAGCGAGAGGCAACGTGGCGGCTCTTGCATCGAGGGCGGACGTTGCTCAATCTCGCCCTGGCCGTGATCTCGATGAGCTTTTCCTGGCTGAAGTTTGCGATCGGCCAAGTCGCGACGAGCCCCGTGGGGCAATACTTGTTTCCGCGGTTCGATGTAGCTCGTCTGCGCGAGCGCTTCGGAGGTATCCGCGCCGGAGACGTGACGCTGTTGAGAGGCGACCGGCGGATCTTTTTTCGGCTGGTCGTCCTGTTGACGGCCGTCTTGGCAGGTCGCGTCGCAGTGACCCTATCCGTATGGGACCGGATGCAATTCAAATCGGCAACAGCATACAGTCTGCCGGTCCGCGAAGCTTCGATGGTGCAAGAAATGTCGCCGTACATCGACAAAGGCGCAAACGTGCTGGCCCCGATCGATATCCAACTTGTGCTCGGCCTGCTGAGGCCGGATGTACAATTCGAGGCCGAAGAGGGGTTGCGGACGATCCACGTCTACCGCAACGTTGAACCCCGAGACGAAGACCACGACCCGACAGCCGAAGGCATCGCTCGAACGGTCGCCGTCGCGGCGGTCACACAGCAGGTGGACGGGCTCGGCGGATTGACGGGGCGGATTCTTCTGGACCAAAGCATGAATCAAGCCTTCGCTGCCGCACTGGGGCACGGGGTCAACGTCGTCATTGTCAATGCGCGCCGACAGAGATGGGTCGAGAAACGGCTGGCCGCCCACCGCGTGCAGTGGGAAGCAGTCTGGAAGGGCCAGGGCGTGGCCGTGCTCATGCTCGAGCGTTCTGACGACGAAATTGCACAGCCACCGGTACTGGCCCCATCGTTTGGCAGCACCCAGAGTCGGCATCCAGACTAATCGTGGCGGCTACCAGGCGCAGTTTGGCCATTGGCGTCCGATCTACGCAGGAACTCGCTACCTCCGGCGCCCCCTAGATCCCATCCGGGATAATCGTGGCGGCTACCGGACCTTGTTCGGCCTTTGTATGTCCTATCAACGCCGCCGGAACCCGCTACGTTTATGCCCGCTAGGACATCCGCGAGATCTCGCGAGCACCTTCAGACATCGACTTTTTGCCAGACTTGGATCACCGTCTTTCCCACGCGGTAGAAGAGCAGTGGATCGACCAGCCGGGAAGCGGGCACAACCACACGATCCCAAAAGTCGATGTTGGATTGCGTTGGCGCGCTACGCCGCATGATGGTGCGGTTGGCCAACGAAAGCATGATTCCGCAGGCGTCCAGGTACCGGCTCCTCACGGGGGACAGAGTGGCGGGTGTCAGGCTTTGCAGCGAGCGGGCGTTGTATCTGCGGTAGTGCCCGATCGCCGAGTCAAACGGACTAAACAGCCACTGGTGTGCCGGCACCAGTACAATCAGCCGACCACCGGCCACAAGCTTCTCCGCGGCCCGTTCGATTTCCGAACGGTCGTCTTCGATGTGCTCGAGCACGTCGACGTAGAGGATTGTGTCGAACTTCTCGGCTGCCGGTATATCGGCGAGTGTGCCCTGCCTCGGCTCGCAGCACGCCGGAAGATTGCCTTCGCTGATCTCGGTCACCAGGTGGCGGTACAGGTTCTCATCCGGCTCCAGACAAATCCACGAGTCGTGCTGACCCGCGCACATGTACTTAGTGGTACCGCCAATGCCCGCGCCGACTTCGAGAACGTTCGCCCCGATGAATCCGGCCAGGAACGAGCTGAAGTAGGTTTTCCACGTGCCGGCATGCTGAAAGATTTCCAGCTCTGAGCCGGAATACTCAAGTCCGGGCTGAGTCATACAGATCAATTTCGATAATTCGCCGCACGTACCGCTCTGCGATATCAGACGTGGCCAATGCGGGGTTCGAGCGAGCCTGCAACAGCAGGAAGATACTGAGCAAGAAGAAGATGAAGATCTGGCTGAAGATGACCGTCAGGATGCCGATCGCCATGCTCGTCCAGCCCGGTCCAGGCACCGATACATGCATGGTCAGCCTTAACCAAACGAGCATGAGGGCCACGGCGACCGTCGCCAAGCCCAGCACGGCCGAAAATATCATCACCCGGGCGAAGATCCGCTCACTGGCCACAGAAATCGCGCTCAACCCGTGTGTGATCAATCCGGAGATGCCCATGCGGCTGCTGCCGCTGAATCTGAGGCCCCTGCGGGCCGGAAGCGAATCAAGTTCCAGGCGAGACTTGAGCGTTGCCGCAGGAAAGTTGTTCCACAGTTCAGGCATATGAATGAGCCGGCGAACGGCCCCGGGTGAGAGTACGGAGAAATTACCAAAGCGGATCGTCTCACCGGTGAGCACTTTGAACAGCGTCCGGTACAGCGCGTAAAAGACCTCGAAGACGAATCCTTCGGAACGCTTGGAGCGGGCCGCAACTACAATCGGCACATTCGCTGCTTGGTGATGTTCCAACAGCCGTTGGAGGTCCTCGGGCCGGTCTTCACCATCACAATCCATGATGGCCACCAGGCTGTAGTCGCCCTTGGCGGCCTCGTACAAGCCGATGGCAATCGCCCGCTGGTGGCCCATGTTGCACTCGAGTTCCAAAACGCGGATTGCGGCGGTATGACGCAGCGCGTGGTTCTCAAACACTTGCGGACTGAATTCTTCCGTCGAACCATCGTCGACGATGATCAATTCGAACGACAGCTCGCTCATCTTGCCCGCCAGCTCATCCAGTTCGGCCAGTAGCTGAATGCAGGATGTCCAATCGTTAAACACCGGCAGCACGACGGCGAGTTTTCTCTTCTCCACGAGATGAGTTGCGTCTTGGTTCATGGCGTCTATATCGAGGCCGCCGGCCGGTCGGGCTGGGTTCCTCGCACGAGCTGAAACGGCAGCAACGGATTGAGTATCCGAGACTTCTCCAGGCGATGTTCGATTGCCAGGGCGGAGCTGAAGCGGTTCAAGATCTGAGGTGGGAAGAAACCGTTCCGATCGATCTCGACGTCAACCAGGCCCGCATCGCCAAAAAACTGCCGCAAGCGCTTGGCGCTAAGCCGATACATCATTTTCTCTTCCTGGTAGGAAATGTCCTTCAGGAACAATATCTGCAAAGTGAACAACGGATTCCAGCGATTGGGCTCCAGGAACACGGCGCGGCCCCCCGGCTTGACCAGTTTGGCCAGGGTCTGAATTGACTGCCCTGCATCCTGCAAATGATGCAGCACGAAAACTCCCACGACGAAATCGAAGTGGCCGGCTGGAAACATCTGATCGGCCTGATCGATGTCGCCCCGGTTTAGGGAGCATCTTTGGGCGTCGATGCCTTCGCGCTCCAGTTCACCCGACAACAAACCCAGCTGCCGATCCGAGAGGTCGATCACGCTGAGCGATTCAAAGTGTTCGAGCAATGGAATCGTGAATCGCCCGGCCCCGCAGCCAATCTCCAGGCCATGTGCCGTCGTCGGCAGCCCGATTCGCTCGCTTAGGTTTTGCGCGATCTTGCGGGCATACAAGCCGCCTTGCCCCGGCTGCAAGTATGTGTGCTGCCTGTCTTCGTAATAGCGGCGCTGCAGGTCGCTCCAACTATTCTCTTGCTGCATTCGCGATCCCAGCCGTCCTGCGGAGTCCACTTCAATCAAGCTGACAAGCAACTACATCAAGCATATCGAGTTCGTCGCGTCGGGCGCAGAGCCGGTCTCGGTTTTTTTCCGGCAGCGACCGCCTCGACTGCGGGCCCGGCATCACTTTCGCGTGACACTACGGCGCTGCTGCAGGTGAGGTCGCCTCGGCCGATATCTGCAGATTCCCGGTCGCGATCGCGCGAATTGTGAGATAAACCACGAGCCCGACAGGTCCCAGCATCAGGGTGAGAAACAGACAGGGAACGACGAACCAGTGCCGCACGCCGCAGCGTTGTGCGTCGCGGACTTCCCAGGAGCCGATGAACAGGTCGAAGGCCAGGTAGTGAATCCAACCTGCCAGCAACACATGCGGGTTCTCAAACAGGCTGGCGACTCCCGAGAGCGAGCCGAAGCTCCCTTCGGCGCTGCGAAAGTACATCGCGGCCAGATACAGGTACACCAGCCCCAACAAACCGGGCACCAGCACCGAAGTAATCAGTTGTGTCGTCCATTTCCAACGTGGCAGAAAAACCAACAGCAGCCAGGCCGGCAGCACGCCGGTGTTGCAGATTGAGAACAGGGTCTCAGGGGCCATGTGTCGTCTCCGGTGACCGTCAAAGTGCAGAAGAATGCGAACTAACTGCGCGCGGGTGGTGCAGTGAGATGCCTGGTCGCGCAAGCCTGCCGCCGGCCGAAGATTTGTTCGAGCGACGGCGCCTTGAGGCCCTAACCAATGCCAACATACCAGGGTGCCGGTTGGCGCAGCCAATCACAAGCGCGCTGAAGCAGTCCAAGACGCGTCAGTGATCAGCCGTGAAGCAGTTCGCCTCGTAGCACCGTCACCGCCTTTCCGCCCAAGCGCACGCGGTCGCCATTCAGCGCGACCCGCACCACGCCCCCGCGCGGCGAGACCTGGTGTCCCAGCAACTGTTGCTTGTCGAGTCGCTTGCCCCAATGCGGACCCAAACAACAGTGCGCCGACCCGCAAACGGGATCTTCATCGATTCCACAGGCTGGCGCAAAGAACCGCGAGACGAAATCGAATTTGTCGTCGCCTCGACCCGTCACGATCACCCCCCGGCCGCCGACTTGCCGTATCTTGTCGATGTCCGGTTGCAGGCTGCGAACTTGCTCGGCGGAATCAAGCTCGACGATGTAGTCGAAGCGGTTCTTACCGACGTACACGGGCCTGCTGCCGAACACGCCGGCCAGCGGTTCCGGCAGTTCCACCTCAACGGCCGGCTCGGCTGGAAAATCGAGTTCGATCCACTCGCCGCTGCGCGTCGCGGTCAGCCGGCCGCTCAGGGTTTCGAAGACGGCCGGTCGATCGGCCGCCAGATGCCCGGTTTCCCACAGGGCGTGGGCGGCGGCCAGCGTCGCGTGTCCGCACAGTTCGACTTCGACTGCCGGTGTGAACCAACGCAACCGCCACGCATCCTCCAATGGATGCACAAACGCCGTCTCCGAGAGATTCATCTCACCGGCCAGCGCCTGCATCCATTCAGTCTCGCGCGGTTCGTCCAAGAGACAGATCGCAGCGGGGTTTCCCGAAAAGGGCTCGGCGGCAAACGCATCAATCGTTAGCAATGGAATCGGCATAGGTCGTATCCTGTTCGGTTGGCCGGCATTTCGCCGCTGGCTATTGTTTCGGGCTCTCGGTCGGTCGGGCCAGCCTGTAGCGAAACGTGATCGACGCCAAGTTGTCGCTCGTGTCCGTGATTTGCAGCAACCCAGTAGTGCCCGACTTCGTTGTAATGACGAAGGTTGACGGCCAGCTTTGGACACTCAACGGCGGCGTCAGGGTGGCGTACTCGAGGAGTCTGGGCCAGCGGCTCTTAAACTCCTTCAACTCATCCAGGCTCATCTCGTCGAACGACTCGGGCAACACGCGCAGCGGCGACATGTCGAGCCCGATCAACTGCAGGATGTTGAACGGCTCGCGGCCTACACCACCGACCTCCGACTCGTTAACGGCTAAATCGACGCCTTGCCGACGGCACCAGTCCACAAACTCTGCGCTGTCTCCGAACCAGAACTTCGGCGCAATGTTGGCCGGCATGAGCGAGGGTGGCGGCGTGCGGGGCAGGCCTGTTTCCAGATCCAGCAAAAACGGCTGGTCCTGTGTGGGCGGTTTGAGTGTGACAGTGACAACCGGTCCCCAGTTCTTGGCGTCCGGCTTGGCGTGCGCCACCCGTTCTTTGATGCCCTGGGGCACCGCGCCCCACATGCGATAGCGAATTCGACGCTTGGCAGAAGTATCGGGTCCTGGAAACGCCTGGAGGATGCCGCGACCGCCTTCGCGGGTCGTGAATAGAAATGTGCCCAACTCGTCAAACTTGAAGCGGCGTGTGTCCTTGTCGAACGGAACCAGGTCGTCGAAGGCTTGCCGGCCGAGTTGAAGCGGACGCCCCGAGCGAACCTCTTCTTCGAGTGTTTCCCAGCGACCATCGTCCACCAGCCAAACGTGCATGTCCTCACTGTCGAGATTGCCGTAGCACTGGACGTCGATCCCGTGTCTGTCAGACCAAATGCCGTATGACAGCCGTCGGTCGGCGAGCGCAGACTCGTCGATCCCCTCGCGCTGCTGGTGCAGACGCCCGGTATCCAAATCGAGATGCGCCAGGCCATTCAACAGCCAGCCGTTGGTGAGTTCAACGTCGATGACCGGTCCCAGCTTCACGTCCGCACCTGTCGGAAACAACGGCCCGAACCGGGCCAGGCCCGCTTCTTCGACGAGGTCTCGATCGCGCGGCGGCAGCTGCGCAGATTGCAGCACTTCTTCGGTCACACAATCCTGCCAGTGTTGCGACCACCACGACTCCCAGTGCCGATTGCGCTCTGCAAATAGGCCACGACTACCTGCCTGCTCGTCGACCTCTCCGTGCGCGAAGATGTGCCGCAGAGGATCGTCTCCGTTCGAAGGTTCGTTGTGACCGGTGATCTCGCTCAAGGCATCCAACAACTCGTTCACCGGCCGGTTGTAAGAAACGGAACGGTCGTGTTCAGAACCTCGATGGTGCCTCAGCATGAAGGCCCGTAACTCCGGGTCGAGAACTTGCACGCCGTAATCCGATCTCGGCGGCAGCAGTGTCTTGGGTATCGCGTTGATCAGCGCCGGCACCGACCGCGGATCACCGATGGCCCGCAGCGTGAACCCCAAGGCTCGGAGTGTTTCGTCGCGGTTGGTGACCTCGAGTTCAACCAGGAGTTCAGGAACGGCCGGCCTCCCGATCTGGACCAGTTCGCGGATGGCCGCAGCCCACTCGTCAACTCGTGCATCAACCCGGTGCTGACGCAGCAAGTAAATCAGTTCTCGAACGCGTCGCTGCGTGTCGTTTGCTGCTTGCGCGTTCTGACCGGCGGGGTCGGACGGCTGTGCGGAAGCGCCGGGGGAACTTGCGGTGCTGTCGACTTCAGGCAAAGCCCCCATAGTAGGAGTCAATGGCAAGGTGACTGCGACAAAGATGAATGCGGATGAAATGGATACGCGTCCGGCCGGCGCACGAAACCCACGATTCTCGTTCAAGCGGGATCGCAATCTGCTGTCGAAGCTATGCCACGTGACGCCAGTTGATCTCTTCAGTCTCGTCATGTTCGGCCTCGTCCTCACTGCGACACAAAACCGGCGCGGCAGGTTCATCGCCCGCCTGTCGCGTGCACGTCTTCTCAGCCTGGCTCTTCCCTCGTCCTTCCGGCTTCAACCTTTTCCAGTGGCACTCCCGCACGCTGCAATCGTATCATACGGTGGTGGTTCGAGACGACAGCCCGCTCCCCTCTCGCGGAGGCAATCATGTCCGGCGAATTCAGCAGGCGACGATTCTTTCAACGGGCCGCTGCAGGGGGAACCTTGCTGGGGTTGGGCGACCTGTCGTTCTTGCGGAACCTTCCCAGCGTTTCGGCCGCAGAGACCGAGCTGAACACGAACATGGTTCAGCTATCCTCAGACATCGAGCCGCTGGTCCGGTTGCTGGAGACGACTTCGCGAGACGAACTGCTCGAATCTGTTGCTACCGAGATTCGAGGGGGGACTTCCTACCGCGAAGTATTGGCGGCGCTGTTGTTGGCCGCGGTTCGCAACGTCGAGCCGCGTCCGTCGGTGGGGTTCAAGTTTCATGCGGTGTTGGTGGTCAATTCGGCGCATTTGGCGAGCCTCTCGTCGCCTGATGGCGACCGTTGGCTGCCGATCTTCTGGGCGCTGGACTACTACAAAGCGAAACAGCTCGAACAAGAGCGAGGCAACGGCTGGAAGATGCCAGCGGTTGACGAAGCCGCGGTCCCTTCGGCCCGCAAGGCGCGCGATGCTTTCGCGACCGCGATGGAGGCGTGGGACGAGCCCGCCGCCGATGCCGCGATAGCCGGCTTGGTGCGGACACACGGAGCGGCCGACGTGTTCGAGATGTTGTACCGTTTCGGCTGCCGCGATTTCCGTTCGATTGGCCACAAGGCGATCTTCGTTGCCAACTGCCAGCGATCTCTAGGGTGTATCGGTTGGAGGCATGCCGAACCCGTGCTGCGTTCACTGGTCTACGCGCTACTGAATCATCGCCGTTCGGCCAACCCAGCCCAATCTGATTTGGAGGCGGACAGGCCGGGGCGAATCAATGCCGAACGTGTGTCGCAGATTCGCGACGACTGGCAAGCAGGCGCCGTGGACCACGAAGCCGCACGCGAGCTGTTGTTGACATTGAGGAGCGGATCGAACGACGAAGCCTGCGAACTGGCGGTTGAACTTCTCAATCGTGGCACCGCCCCACAATCCATCTGGGACGCGGTGTTTGCCGGCTCGGGCGAACTTCTGATTCGCAAGCCGGGCATTGTGGGACTTCACGGCCTGACGACCGTCAACGCGCTGTATCACGCGTATCAGGCGACCGGCAACGACGAGACCCGACGGTATATCCTCCTGCAGAACTGCGCGTTCCTGCCAATGTTCCGTCAGGAGGCGGGCCGCCGCGGTCAGGTCAAAGATCTGACGTTGGACGATCTACGGCCGGTCGAACTGGGCGACTCGACCGGTGCCACCGGCGTCGAGGAGATCTTTGCCGACGTCAACCGAGACGACCTGTCTGCAGCCGGCAAGGTGCGGAGTTGGCTGGCCGGCGGCGGGGATGCCGAGTCGATCATCGATGCCGCACGCCGGCTGATCTTCCTCAAAGGCAAGGACGCGCACGATTACAAGTTCAGCTCCGCCGTGCTGGAAGACTACTATCATGTCAGTCCGGCATGGCGAGACCAGTTTCTAGCCGCGGCGATGTTTCAGCTACGCGGGAGCAGCGACGGCGACAACGCGCTCGTGCAGCGCACGCGGGCAGCGTTGGCGTGAGACCAGGCCCGGCCGAATCGTCCCGGGTTGGTTGCTCATTTGTAGTGGTGTGGTGATAATCAGCTTACCACTTCTGCGACGTGCGCAAACAATTGACAACATGCTTTTGATGGACCCGACGGGCGCACGCACCATCTTGCTGCAGATCCATGATTGTTTCCTATTACGTCGTCGATCATAACTCGCAGTTGCAGCGCGTTCCCTGCGATCGCCTCGAAGCGCTTTGGAAAGGTGACGTCGCGATTGATGCGCTGGAATGCATCGTCGACGACGAACTGCGGTTGATCACTGTTCTGTCGGATGACTATCTCGAGCCGGTCTATTGCTACTTCGTGCGGCTCGAGCTCAAGAGCGGCAAGATCACCGATGAGTCGCGGATCGAAGCCTTCGAAGCCATGACGGCCCGACATCGCCGACGCAAAGGGCACCCGGCGGCCCGCCGGCAATTGGAAGGCTGGCCCACCGATTGGCGTCCGCAGCTGGCGGTGGCCTTGGACGTGCCGGTCGCTCAACTGAGCAAGATCGGCCTGGGCGGACCGCTCTTGATGTCCGAGCTGTGGGGCCTGCCGCTCGAAAAGGTCATCGAGTACTTCGAAGACGCCAACGAGGGCTAAGCACGCCTTCGTGCGGCGCGGCCACGCCAGCGCTCTGTACTCCCGGCAGATCGGCGAAAGGCAGTCTCTGATGTTCCCTGCGCGGCGTGGGACGTCCGATCGTGGAGATTCGGAGTTAATGTAGCTCAACGGTTGCGGTCATTGGCTTGTAGCCATCTTTCCCTCGTGAGGGCAACCGCATGCGGATTCCCGCTATTCGTGGACTCATTGACCGCCGCATCCTGGTCAACTTTCGCATTGACCCGCACTTCTTGTCCGCCGTCTTACCTCCGCCCTTCCGCCCTCAGATTGTCAATGGGTTTGGCATTGCTGGTATCTGCTTGATCCGCCTCGTGCACATCCGACCGAAGTTGCTGCCGGCCTGCTTCGGTCTTGCTTCGGAGAACGCCGCTCACCGCGTTGCGGTTGAATGGGATGCCGATGGCGAGACTTGCACCGCCGTGTTCGTTCCACGACGTGACACTTCCTCGCTCATCAACGCCTTCGCCGGCGGGCGGCTGTTCCCCGGCGTTCACAATCGCGCACGTTTTGATGTCCGCGAGACAGAAGACCACTTTCATGTTTCGATGAAGAGCCTCGACAATTCCGCGCACGTTTTGGTCGATGGACACACCGTGGCAAACTTGCCGCATGACTCGATCTTTCCGGGCGTCGCCGAAGTCTCACGGTTTTTCGAGTCCGGCTCTGTTGGCTATTCCCCGCAGGTATCAAATGGTCGATTTGATGGATTGGAATTGCGAACCTTGAACTGGCACGTACAGCCACTCTCCGTTGCTCGGGTCGAGTCTTCGTTCTTCAGCGATCGAAGCATATTTCCGCCTGGTGAAGTAACTCTCGACAATGCTCTTTTGATGAGGAGCATCGAGCACGAATGGCACAGTCGCGATGCGCTCTGCTGCGCCGGTGGCTAACACAGCACATCCGCAGAATCGCGACTACGTCCAGTTCGAGCTTTGCGTGAGGCGAATTGTCTTCGATGATTTACCGATCGCATCGAAGAGCCTGCGACCTTCCACTCTCTGTGCAACTCGGCCGGAATCACCCGACGTGCGAATGCTCAGACACCTGCGAAGCTTCCTCGGGCGGATAGTCGGGATGCAGGCCCATCTCGATGAGCGCCATCCGTTCGCGGTGCACGATCACACGCTTGACGATCGTGGTGATCGCGCCGGAAACGATCAAGACGATCGGAATCATGATCGCCAACCGACCCGGATGGGAAAGAAAGTCCAGTAGGCTCATTTATCACCCCACACTGCAGCGGCTTTGCTTGACGACCTTGCGAGCGACGTCCGTCGCTCAGTGCGCGGGCCGACTGATTGGCAGTATACCGGATTTGCGAAAATTCTTGAAATCCTGTGTGGCCGGACCGCCGAAATCGGGCCGATCTGAGGCACGGGTGGCGCAAACTGCGACAGTGGCGCATTCCGCACGTTGCTATTCTGCAACGCTACGTGGCGGCCTTGCATCACACAAACAGTTCGACGTACGGGAAACCGGCCAGCATTCGCCGCAACTGAAAGCGAGAGTATCCGCGTCCGCCTTGAATGCGCAAGACGTAGTTGGCGGTCCCATCCAGATGCATTGGAGCCGATGTCTGAACGCCGAAACGGCTCAAGTGACGTTTCAAGCGTTGGACGTTGTAACGCCCGCTAACTTTGATCCGGCAGGAGCTTCCACCGAACTGCCCTCGTGGCGGCGTGGTAAACATGCGGAGTCGCAGTCGAACAGGAGAGAAGTGAGATTCGCAGACAGTTACCACTCTGGCAAATTCTATGCCGATCCAGACTGTCGAAACACCCAGTTTTGTGCGATAAGGCAGCCAACGTCCAATGAATGATCCTCAGCGGCCGTCCTTCGAATTCGGAATTTGAGTTCAAATCTGGTGTGTGCTCGTTAAACTAGCGCGTCTGGAGGGCGAATGGCCGGGCCAGCTGTGATTTGCCTCCGACACGCGACGCAATGCCAGGATGGCAACACATCGGCAAGGGGCGGCTCCTCCCATGGAGCGCCGGCGGACTGTAGAGAATGGCGAAGAAAAAGACATCTGACAAACTCGCGGTCGGAACTCGCGTCAAAGCCAAGTCTGGCGTCACCGCCCCCGAGTTCCCCGATGTCCCGTGCGACGGCTGGATTGGGACCGTGCTCGAAGTGAGCAAGAAGAAGGCCGGAACAAAGTACGTCATCGAATGGGAAGAAGCCACGGTCGAGGCCATGCCGGCCGACTACAAACAGAAGTGCGAAGAGCAGAACCTATACTTCCGCATGGCTTACTTCGGCCGAGACGAGATCGATCCGTGTGAAGAGTGAGCGGCTCGCCGGGTCATGCTCGGTCGCGCAGCCGCGATGGGCTGCAAGGCCGATTACTCCACTTCGACGCCCGCCTGCTCCAGGCGTCGCCTGCAACGTCTGAGTTGCAATGGGGTGATGATCTGCTTGAAGGGCCACATCATATTCCAGGCCATCAGGTAGGTTCCCTTGAGGGTGTTCTTCAGCTCGCGGCCTGGCTTTGTTTCTGCGTCGACGTCACCCTCGGACACCGTATTTTGGGGGCAGTAACTCAGGTAACCGGCCTCTTCGGCGTCCTCATACCCCTGGCGGCAATCTGCCGCCAGCAGTGCGACGGCGTCGCCATGAAAGGCGGAATGCAGCAGCCATTGCTTCCTGGTTTGGCCGGCCACCATCCGGCAGATTTTGCGATGTGCCTCGTAGAGTTCTGACGGCTCGTCAAACCACGGAGCCATCGTCACCGTCTTGTGCGGTGGAGTCGGAAACGCTCCCAGAGTCCCGTCGTTTCCCGTATCGACGTCAGTGCCATTCTCGTAACTGGTGCTGAACTCGATGTACTGGGTCTGAACCCTCCAATCGCCCGCAATTGCCAGGTACATCGTGTTCGCCATGGCCAGGTCTTGTTCACGTTCGTTGACGAATAACCTCACGATGGCAGTGACCTCGTCGTCACCCTGTGGAATAAACCACGTCTCACATCGTTCAAAGCCGATCTGCGACATCCCGTCCGATACCTTGGCTAGGTAGTCTTCCATGATTTCCGGCAGAGTGACATCGTCGTCGATTGGATCCAGTTCGAGATCGGCCCTGTGCCGCATCGAAAGCACGAGCTGCGGCACGCCAAACACGTAAAGCAACGCGATCGCAACCGGAACCAGCATCCATCCGCCGTTCCAGAAGGATTCCATCGCATGATCCCTAAGGGAAGTTCCGAGGCTTGGGCGGCGGCAGGGCGCGCTGAACTCTAGAACCGCTCACTTCAGTTGTACGCCCGCCTGTTCCAGGCGTTGTCTGGAACGTCTGAGATGCGAACGGGTAATGATCTGCTTGAACGGCCACGTTTCGTTCCAGGTCATCAGGTACGCGCCTTTTAGCGTGGCCTTCATTTCGCCCCCCCTCTGTTTAACTCCGTCATTCTCGGGCGGTTTGTCGTCTGCTTCGCTGCAGTAACGTAGGTATCCGACCTGTCGGGCGCGTTCCAGCTCGCGGCCAATCCCGTCGGCTAGCTCCGCGGCAGCATCGCCGTGAAAGTGGGAATGAAGTCTCCATTGCTTAGTCGTCTGGCCAGCCACCAGCTTGCAGATACTGCGATGCGCCTCGTAGAGTTCGGACGGATCATCGAGCGACGGTGCCATGGTGACCGTCTGGTGCGGCGGAAGCGGAAACGCTCCCACCCTGCCGGAGTTGCCCGTATCGACCTCCGTCGAGTCCTCGTAGTCGGTGTTGAATTCGAGGTACTGTGTCTGAATCTGCCAGTTACCTCCGATTGTCGAATAGATCGATGTGGCCATGGCGGTATCTCGTTCGCGTTCGTTATCGAACAGTCTGACGATGGCCGTAATGTTGTCGACCTGCTGTGGCAGAAACAGCGTCGCGGACGTTTCGAAGTCGATTTGCGACATCCTAGCCGTAATTTCGGCGAAGTAGTCGCTCACGATCTCGGGCAGCGTGACATCATCTTCGACTGGAACAAGTACCGGATTGGAGGTGGTGCGAAACGTGAGCAGAATGAACAGCGGCACACCGAGCAAACCAAGCACGTACAGCAAGGGAACTGCAGCTGCAATCAGAATCCACCAGTCGTCCCATAATCCTCCGATCGCCATAACTCGCCTCTCGGCATTCGCTCGTCTGGGCGGTTGGCCGCTGGACGCCGGCGCGTGCAATCTTACCGATACAAGACGCCAGCCACGAACTTCACTTCTTGACTTCGACTTCTGCTCGTTCCAGCCGTTGCCGAGAACGTTTGAGGTGCCAACCGGCAACGATGCGTTTGAACGGCCACATGAATTTCCAGGCCATCAGATACGCACCCTTGACCGTGGGCTTGAGTACGCGAGCTTGCTTTCCGGTGGCGGAACCGTCATCGTCTGGCCGCTTATCCCTTGCGTCGCCTATGTAATGCAGATAGCCGGCTTCTTCGGCCCGCTCATACGTCTCGCGGCACTCGGCCGCCAGCTCTGCGACGGCATCGCCATGAAAATCGGAATGCAATCGACATTGCTTCCTCTTCCGACCCGCCACCAACTGACAGACCTTGCGATGCGCCTCATAGAGTTCAGCCGGCTCACTAAACCACGGGGCCATGGTCTCGGTCTTTTGCGGCGGAGTTGGATACGCTCCCACGATGCCGTTGTTGCGCGTATCGACCATGGTGGAGTCCTCGTAACTCGTACTGAACTCGAGGTACTGTGTCTGAACCTTCCACTCCCCACCGATCGTCGTATAAAACGTGCTGGCCACGGCGCGATCTTGCTCCCCTTCATTGATGAATAACCTCCAGATGGCTGTGACGTCGTCATCCTTTTGCGGCACAAACACAGTCGCGGATTGTTCAAAGCCGATCTGCGACATCCCGGCCGAAACGTCGGCTAAGTAGCCGCCCACGCTTTCCGGCAGTGGGACATCGTCATCGACTGGAACAAGCGCAAGATCGATACTTTCGCGCATCGTCAACAAGAGCAGCGGCAGGCCAAACAGATAAAGCAGGCCGATCGACACGGGCAGCAGCGCCCATCGACTGTCCAAGAAGGTTTCCATCAGCCCGATCCGTACCGCGAGGTGCCGGTTCATGCGGAGAGTGGTCACGCAGAACGTTCGCCAGAGGCGACCATCATTCTACGGCAGATCCCGCCGAATTGAAGCATCGCCCAACACTCGGCGAGTAGCGGCAGGTTGGTACGACTGGAACAGATCCACAACGGCGGATCGGATTGAGCGCGCGTCCCGATGGGCCAGGCTGCGCCGTGCTAGAGTTCGCGAAGCACGTCCACGACGCGGTGCACACTCTCTTCCGAAAGCGACGGTCCGATCGGCAGGCTGAGCACTTCGCCCGCGGCATGCTCGGCGCGCGGCAGCGTCACGTCCAGGTGGGAGTAGACCGGCAGTTTGTGGACCGGAACGGGGTAGTAAATCATCGTGCCGATTCCCGCCTGTTTGAGATGCGACTGAACTTCATCGCGGTTTCGGCCGATGATCCTCACCGTGTATTGATGGAAGACACAGTCCGCGTCGTCGATGACGGCGGGTGTCTCGATCCAGGGCACTTCGGCGAGCAGCTGGTCGTACAGCGCAGCGACGCGCCGTCGACCCTCATTCCAGGGGTCGATGTGCGGAAGTTTCACGCGCAGGACAGCGGCCTGCATTTCGTCGAGTCGCGAATTGTAGCCGAGGATTTCGTTCTGGTATTTTTGACGGCCGCCGTGAGCCCGCAGCAACCGGGCGGCATCGGCGACGTCATCGCGATCTGTAGCGATCAGGCCGCCGTCACCGAAGGCGCCGAGGTTCTTCGACGGAAAGAAAGAGAAGGCGCCTGCCGTACCCAACGTTCCAACCCGGCGATCGCCATAACGAGCACCGAACGCTTGTGCGGCGTCTTCTAGAATCGCCAGATCCGACGTCTCGGCGATCTGCCCCAGCGCGTCCATCTCGGCCGCCTGTCCGAACAGATGGACGGGGACGATGGCCCGGGTACGAGGCGTGATGGCTCGTTCCACCTCTGCGGGGTCGATGTTGAACGTCTCGGGGTCGATGTCGACGAAGACGGGAACAGCCCCGATGGAACTGATGGATTCAGCCGTCGCAAAGAAAGTGAATGGCGTGGTGATCACTTCGTCGCCGGGCGAAACGCCGATGGCACGCAGCGCGATGACCAGGGCGTCGGTTCCCGAATTGCAGCCCACCGCGTGCCGCACTCCCAGGTACTCGGCGACCTCCGATTCGAACTTTTGAACCTGCGGACCGAGAATGAAGCGGCCGGAACGCATCACGTCACAGACGGCGGCCTGCAGCTGGTCCCACAGCGCGTCGGTCTCGGGTGTGAGATCGAGAATCGGAATCGGTGTGGCCGTCCGGGTGGTTTCCGCAGTGGCGGGCGTCATGTTGGAGTCCTTTCCACGGTTGTCGCGTCGATCCGGCGGTATCGGCGGTCGCAATCGGCGCAAGCAGCGGCTTCGTCCTCAAAGTCGAGTGTCAGGCCGCACTCGCAGACCCAGCCAATCGGTTTGGCCGGCACCCCCGCCATCAGCGCGTGTTTGGGCACGTCTCGCGTTACCACGGCGCCTGCAGCCACAAAGGCCCATTCGCCGATGGTGACGCCGCAAACCACCGTGGCGTTGGCGCCAATTGATGCGCCGTGCTTGACGAGCGTGGCGTGATAATCGTCGCTGGTGTTGCGCGGGAACGCCGAGCGGGGCGTCTTGACGTTCGTGAACACCATGCTCGGGCCGCAAAACACATAGTCTTCGAGCACGACGCCTTCATAAACGGCAACGTTGTTCTGAATCTTGACGCCGTTGCCGATGCGAACGCTGCCGGCAACGTACACATTCTGGCCCAGGTTACAGCTGGTTCCGATACTTGCGCCGGAGGCGATGTGGCTGAAGTGCCAGATCCGTGTGCCTCTGCCGATTTCGGCCCCGTCGTCAACGAAGGACGATTCGTGGACGAAGTAACTCCGCTCTTGATGCATTCTGCAGCCCCCCATGTCGCGTCCCGCAAACAGCGGGAGCAGTTTCAGACTCATCGCCGCAGCGGTTCAAGCGGCTCGGCGGAATGCGAGCGGTTTGATCTTCTGGAACCGCCGGTCCACTTCTTCCAGAATGCGGACGACGCGCAATCCGTCGTAGCCGTCGCTCCGCGGTTGTGTGTTGTTGCGGATGGACTCGATGAAATGCTCGGTTTCAATGGCCAGCGGCGGCCGGGCCGAAATCGCCGGAATGCGAATGTCGCCGTGCCGAACCGTCACCGGGTTGCCCGCCCCTTCGGCGTGTGCGTTGACGTAGGCACTCTTTTCGAAGATGCGAATCTTTTCCTGGGCCTGCATGTCGTCGAAAACCAGCATCTTCTCCGACCCTACCAAGACCATGCTGCGGGTCTTGTTGGGATCGAGCCACGACACGTGGATGTTGGCCATCCTGCCGTCGGGAAAGTGCAGTGTCGCGAAACAGGTGTCTTCAATCTGGGCCTGCAAGAAAGACTGCCCGCTGGCGTCGATGTGATTCGGTTCGGCCCCGAACAGGTACAGAATGATCGAGATGTCGTGGGGCGCCAGCGACCAGAATGCGTTTTCCTCTTGCCGCACAACGCCGAGATTCAGACGCTGGCAATACATGTAGTACAGCTCGCCCAGCGCGCCTTCATCGACGCACTCTTTCATGAACTGGACGGCCGGATGGTACTCCAGCAGGTGGCCCACCATCAGTTTTCGGTCGACCGATTCGGAGATCTCGACCAACTCCTCGGCGTGATCGGCGCGGAGCGTCATCGGCTTTTCGACGAAGACGTGTTTGCCGGCCATGAGCGCGTTTTTCGCCATTTCGTAATGGAACGGCGCCGGCGTGGCGATGGCGACAGCCTCGACGGCCGTATCGCGCAGCACCATGTCGTACGACGTGGTGGGGATCGCCTCAGGATATTGTGAAGCTTGCTTGCGCAGCGTTTCGGCGCTGGCATCACAAATGTAAGACATCCGGCAGTGGGCCGTGTTGGCAAAGTTGTGGGAGACGAACCTCCCCCAACCTCCCAGGCCGACCATGGCCAGATTGACTCTGTCGGTCGTCATTGCAGGAACCTCGCGGGAATCGATTCCGAGACGTGCGTTGGAGTTCGAGCGGCGAAGTATACGAAGTCCCGCACCTGCCACAAGGCCGAAAACGCACCTTGCGGCAGCGACCAGCCTGGGATAGCTTCCCGTCGCGACACAGTAGGAGCCTGCTGCCGGACCCGCGTCTTTCACCCCACGAGGCGAACCCGTGTTGAAAGTTCTCTACGTCCTCGGTCACGCCCGTAGCGGCAGCACGATTCTCGACATTCTGCTGGGCAACCATCCTCGGATCGTTTCGACCGGAGAGCTGTGCAAGTTCTATCAATACGCGTTTCTCGATCCGCAATATTGCTCCTGCGGACAGCCGGTGCCGGAATGCTCCTTCTGGAGCAGCGTCACCGATCGGCTGAAAGGCGAACCGCTGGAAGGGGACGTCAGCCGGCAGAACCGGCTGCAAAGCACGTTCGAACGATATCGCTACTGGCCGCTGCGGACGATTCACCCCGGCACGCGCCGCCGCGCCGCCGAGTACAAGCAGCAACTCTTGACGCACTATGAAGCCATTGCCGAGGCCAGCGGCAAGGACATCATCGTCGACTCGTCGAAACACGGTCTTAGAGGGTTGAGACTCCAAGAGCTGGCGCGCGAAAAGCGTATCGACGCGCGTTTCTTGTTCCTGGTGCGGGACGGCCGCGGCATCATCTGGTCGTTCAAGAAACAGATGGCCCGTCAGCCGGAAATCGGCAGACAGAAAGACTTCGAGAAGAAGTCGACCTTGCGAACCACACTCAGCTGGCTGTTGGCCAATTTCGAATGCGAACGCGTTATCAACCGGGCGCCGGCCTCCAAGACGTTTCGCCTGCGATATGAAGACCTCTGCACTTCGCCTCAACAGTCGCTTACCGACTTGGCTGCGTGGGCTGAGGTCGATCCTGCGCCGATCCTCGACGCTTTGGCCAGCGAACAGGGCCTGCAGATTTCGCACTTGGTTGCCGGCAGCCGGCACCGCATGGCCCGGCAGGTCCGCTTTCGCCCCGATCAAGAGTGGCAATCTCGGCTCTCCCGAACCGACAAGCTGGTCTTTCGGCTGGTCGCCGGACGCTATGCCCGCTCGCTGGGGTACGAGTTGGGAGATGCAGTTGCGACATCCAATGGGGTGACTGAGGAGATTCAACTGCGTGATGCAGCCTGATAGACCATTCAGTGAGGGCATTTTTCGGAACGGCACGCAGGCGCTGGACCGTGTTGTACGGGCTTTCCCTTATCCCAGCGAATGCTTCGACTTAGCACAGAATACAGAGCGGCTTTTGATCTTGACCTGACCGGGCGTTGTTCTTAAAACCCGCCCGTTTCTCAAGGTCAATCCCGCTTGGCCACTCGACCGTTCGTCGTGCGGAGTTCTCCGCCTCGCGACGGTTCCCCCGGAACATAAAAGACTGATGACCCGACCGAACGGATTCCTTCGTAGAGGAATCGGCAGACCGGCTTTGCCGATCGGCCTGATGCTGATGGTCTGCGTATCGGGTTGCGCTACGGGGAACAGATACAAAGCAGAAACGCTGCCCATCGGCTTGCGGGTTCCCGCGCAGGCGAATTCTCAGACGGTCGATCTGTCGCGGCTGGCCGGCTCGACGTTGGCCAGCGACCGCATTAGCCGTGGCGACGTGCTCGAAGTCGCGATCTCGGCTGGTCTCAGCAACGACGACACGCTGGAGATCTCTGCGCGTGTCGATGACCGCGGCATCATCCGCTTACCCGACATTGGGGAGATCCCGATCGCGGGTCTCGAACTGACGGCTGCCGAGGCGGCGATTTCAGATGCCTGCATCCGCGAGGAGCAATATCGCTCCCCGTACGTGACCGTCACGATGAAGCAGAGAAAACTGCACTACGTGACGGTGATGGGGGCTGTCAAGCATCCCGACGAATACGCAATCCCTGCCGAAGCCTGCACGCTGTTGGCGGCCCTGGTAGCCGCCGACGGACTGTCCGAGGACGCGGGCACCTATGTGGAAGTCCGCGCCCCTGGCGCCGCATCGCAGGATGTGCTCCAAGCCGCCGGTAACATCGTACCAGCCGGCCATACGGTGGTGGCTATGAAGCAGGGCCTTCAGGCTTATCGCGTCGATCTGGCCTCACTGCACGAACAGGAGTCAGCCAGCCGACCGATTCCAGACCGGAGTGTCGTGATGGTCGAGAAGCGCGACCCGGCTCCCGTGCAGGTCATTGGCCTGGTGCGCAGACAGGGGCAACTGGAGTATCCGGTTGGCCGCGACCTGCGACTGCTCGACGCGGTTTCCCAAGCCGGCGGCCTGACATCTGGCTTTGCCGACAAGATTCTCATCATTCGTCAGCTTGCCGATGACGACAATCCAGCGGTGATCAAAGTCAGCTACAACAAGGCCAAGAGCAGTTCGTCTTCGAACCTTCGATTGGCGCCCGGCGACGTGGTGTCGGTCGAATACACGCCCGCGACGGTGTTGTGGGACACGGTACGCAACTTTGTGAACTTTGGATTCAACGCCTCGGCCCGCGCGACGATTCTGTAACGCCCCAAGTGGACCCCGCTGCATGACCCACGACGCCGACTTGCCCGGCCAAGTCGCAGGTCCGTCGCCTGCCAACTCGTTTGCGGGCCTGCTCTCGTTCATGCGCGCGGTCCAAAGTCGCAAGCGGATCGTGATTCTCGCGGTCATCGTCAGTAGTTTGCTGGGTGCGCTGTACTACGTGACGGCGATTCCCTACTTCGAGTCGACGGCGCAGCTGCTGATTGTGGCGACCAACGCCGATGTGCTGGAAGGTACGGCCGCCTCCAATCAGGTATTTCAGAGCATCCTGCCGACCTACGTCGAGGTGATCAACGGTGATGCCGTTCTCGACGAAGCTGCGGCCGCACTGCCCGCCGAGCATCAAATCGATTTCAAAGGCGTTTCGCCAGACCGGCGGGCTGCGGCGCTACGTAAGCAGCTCAACGTGATTCCGTCCCGCAAGGGCAACATTATCACGGTCGAGTTTCAGTCCAAAGATCCGAACACCGCCGCGGTGGTTGTCGACAGCGTGCTCGATTCGTACCTGAAGTACATGGACGAGACACACCAATCCAACTCCAAGCAGTATCTCGAAGTGCTCACCGGGGAACGGAACGACCTCGTGGCTGAATTAAACACCAAGCAGCGAAAGCTGCAGCAGTTGAGACAGGACTCGCAAGTCTTATTGGGGACCGGCGATTCCAGCATGAACGTACTCACCGAACGCGTCGTGAATCTGAATCTGGCCCTCAGCGAGATCCAGAAAAACACCATAGCCGCGCAAGCCATGCTGGCGGCGATCGAACGGGCCATCCGCAATGGCGAAGATCTGCAGCCGTTTGCAACTCAGGAGCTGCAGAGCCTGACGCAACTGCTCATGCTCCAGGAATTCAACTTGGGCGGTCCCGACGGTCAGCTCATGATGCGCGCTCAGCAGGATCTGAGAGAGGCCGAAGCCGAGTTGACCGCCAAGTTGGAACTCTACGGCGAGAATAACGCCAAGATTCGCAATCTGCGTCAACGCATTCAGCAGAATCGGCAATGGCTGACTTCGCGGCAACAGTCGATCGGTCAAAACGTCCGCCATCTGCGCGATACCGAACTGGCGCCGCGGCTGCTGCAGATGGCAAGGCAGAAGTACCAGCAAGCCATGGCGCAGCAAGCCATTTTGCAACAGCAGGTCGACGCGGAAGAGGCCAAAGCCCTCGACATGAACGGCCAGATGTCGCAGCTGCAATACTTGGAAGGCGAGGTACAACGGCTGCAGACTAGTCTCGATACGGTACTGGCCCGGATGACGACCATCGACTTGGGGCAAAGCGGTGGGCTAAAGACGCGGATCATCAGCCCTCCTCGCGTGCCGAACAAACCTGTCTCGCCGAAACTGACGACGGTGGCGCTGGCCTGTCTATCGATGGGCATCGGCATCGGTCTGGCTGTCATTTACGTGATCGACCTGATGGACGATCGCTTCCGCTCTCCCGACGACTTGCGGCTTCAACTCGGCGTTCCCGTGTTGGCGATGGTGCGTGCCATGGAATCGACCGGCGAGACCGGTATTCGCGCCGTCCAGGCTTTTACGAATCCCAACGGTCTCGAGTCGGAGGCCTTCCGGACGTTGCGAACGACGCTTAGCCTCTCCGAAGAAGGCACGCAGCGAATCGTGGCTTCCAGTACAGAGCCGGGCGACGGCAAAACGACCGTCATGGCCAACCTGTGCGTGGCGTTTGCCCAATCGGGCAAGAAGACGCTGCTCATCGACGCCGACATGCGTCGTCCCGGAATGACGACATTACTCGACATGAAGGGCATGCAGGGCCTCTCAACGATTCTGCGCGACGACCGGCCCATCGCCGACAGCGCAGTTGAGAATCTGAAGGCCTCAGGCGCCGAGAACCTGGACGTGATTCCATCCGGACCGCGACCGGTAAACCCGGCCGAACTGCTATCGAGCGATCGCATGTCGGAACTGTTGGCTTGGGCCGAAACGTTGTACGACCAGGTTGTCGTGGACGCACCACCGGTGTTGGCGGTGACCGATCCCGCCATTGTGGGCCGATTGGCCGATGGCGTGCTGCTGATTGTCAGACCCGAGAAGAATCGCCGCAAAATGGTCATTCGGGCAGCCGAGTCGTTCCATAGCGTGGGGATTCCCGTGCTGGGGATCGTGGCCAATCACCTGACGGCTGAGTCGGGCGGCGACTACTACGGATATGGATACGGTTACGGATACGAGTACGGATACGGACACGATGAACACGATTCCGACTATGGTTCGTCGGCCCATTCGGGCAATGAACCGGTGCGGCATCACATCGGCGAAACCGTCGAACAGAATTACGCAGCATGAGACTTAGGCGTCCTGCGACCCACAGGACTCCGCGCGACTTACCGCGCTGCGCGCCGAGAAAGGATTCCCCATGCCCCCGCACGATGCCAGTCATCCGACCCGACCCCACCGCAAAACGAAGCGCCAGCCATCGACGTCACCTTCCCAGGAAGGGTCGTTCTTCCTGCGGTTGACCGACTGGGGATTGCTGGCCGCGTTGCTCCTCGTGCCGTTTCTAATGGGAGGCCGACAGGCGGCTGGGCAACTTGCGTTGGTGTGCTGCGCGACGTGGGTGGCCCTGGCATGGGCTCTGCATCAATTTAGCTGTCAGCAGCCGACGTGGAAATTTACCCGCGCCGAGCCGCTTTTGCTGGCAGGCGTCGGCCTCGCGTTGTTGCAAATCACCCACTTGCCGGCCGACATACTGCAGAAACTGTCGCCTCGCATCGCAGAGATCCTCCCGATTTGGAACGCGACAGATGCAGCCGCTTCGTCGACGGCAAGCTGGTCGCAAATCTCGTTGTACCCGGCGGCAACGCAATCGGCTCTGGTAACGCTGGTAGCCTATGGACTCATCTTTCTGGTGGTCGCTCAGCGCATTCAGAAGGTGGACGACGCAGAACGAGTGCTGCGCTGGGTCGGACTGACAGTTGCGGCTATGGCTGCGTTCGGGTTGGTCCAATACTTGGCCGGCAACGGCAAGTTTTTCTGGGTGTATTCGCATCCGTTCGTCACCACCGAGGGCATGCCAAAAGGAAGCTTTACCAACCGCAACCACTTTGCACAGTTCCTGGCCTTGGGGGCGGCCCCGCTCATCTGGTGGATCATCAGCATGATGAATTCCGGCCAGCAGTCGCGCAAAGGGGGATTTGAACGCCCCGCGGCCCGTGAGGGAGGCCGGGAATTTGTGCTCGGGCTGTTGTTGTTGGCCCTGGGAACGGTGGTCTTCACGCAATTGTTGAGCCTCTCACGCGGTGGCACTTTGTCGATGTTCGCTGCAGCTCTGGTCTGCCTGGGCATCACAGGCCTCAAAGGATATGTCTCAAAAAAATTATTGGCAGGTTTGTGTCTGATTGGAGTGCTGGCAGGCTCGTCGCTCATGATATTCGGGCTCGATGATGTCTCGAACCGCATGGAGAATTGGGAATCCGGGCGAACGGAAATTTGGAAAACGAACCTGCAAATGTTCGGCGATTTTCCGGTCTTGGGAACCGGCATTGGGACTCACGCACAATCCTACAAACTGTATCTCGACCAGCCGTACAATCAGCGCGAGTGGACACACGCCGAAAGTAGTGTGCTACAGATCGCCTCTGAAACCGGTGTGGTGGGCCTGGGATTGGCAGCACTGGTTGTTCTGACCTGCCTGTATTGGTGTCTCCGCGGCCTGCGCGCGACTCAATCGCGACGCGTGACGGTGGCGCTTGCAGCCGTGTTGGGTTCTCTGGTGGCGAGTCTGACGCATTCCTTTTTCGACATGGTCTGGTTTGTACCAGGCTGCATGGTGCTCGTAATCGTTATGGCGGCGTGTGCATGCCGCCTTTACCAGTTGTCTCGGGATGAAACCCGGGTTTCCGCTGGTGAGGCCGTGCCGTTTTCCGGCATGCAGCTGCCTCGCCCGGTCTGGGCGTTCTCTTTGCTCTGCGTAGCGGCGTTGGGCGGCTGGATGGTGCTACACAGGTTGCCCGAGTTGATCGCAGAGGGCCATTGGCACCACTACTTACGCATGTCCTTGGCGACCAACGCCGACGCCTCGCAGGACATGGAACAGACGGGAGAAGAACGCTTTCTCAAACAGATGGCGACCCTGCAGAGCGCAGCCCGGGCAACTCCTAACAACGCCCGATTACGATACCTAATGAGCGCCGGTTTTCTGCAACTGTTCGGCATGCGACAGCAGAAAAGCGACAACCCCATGACAATCTCGCAGATTCGCGATGCCGCCCTGGTTTCAAAGTTCGATTCGCTCGATGCGCAGAATCAATGGGTCGACGTCGTTGTGGGAGAGAATCGGAAACATCTGAACGCAGCTCTGAGACACGCGCGAAAGTCGCTGGAGCTGTGCCCGCTGCAGGGGCGTGCGTACCTCAATCTCGCGGAGCTCAGTTTCTTGGTGACCCGCGACGCCGAAAAGCCAAGTGAGTACATCGATCAGGCGCTCACCGTTCGCCCTCACGACCCGCGCGTGATCTTCGTTGCCGGACGCGAAGCTTGGACAAACGGAGACTTCGAGCAGGGGATCGTCCATTGGAAACGGGCGTTTCACCGAAGCCGCGCACATCAACTCTTCATTATCAGGGCCCTGGCACCCAACGTGCCGGCACAGTTCTTTATCGATACCTTCGACCCTGATTGGCAGGCTTTGGAACACCTGACGCAGCATTTCAAGACGCTGCAGAAACCGGACGACTATGACCTGCTAGTCAGGCGCTTCGCCGAGACTTCGGTCGAGCGCGCCCGGGAGATGGAAGGACCTGAGGCGGTCGAAGCCTGGCTGCACGCGCAGCGTTCATACGACGCAATCGGCGATCAACAACGGGTGATGGTTTGCCTGGAAAACGCGCTGCGGAGCGACCCGACCTCGTTCGACGCTCACTATTCTGCCGGCAAGTGGTTCTACCAGCACGAACAATTCACCGAGGCCGCCGAACACTTCGTGTGGTGTTCGCGCCGACGGCCGCGGGACGAACAGCTGCAAACACTGACAGAAGCCGCGACACGAATGCGGCTGCAAACGCCGTCCAACATCCGCACGGTTTCCGGCCAATCCGAGATCGCACCCCCTGGCCGGAATTGACCGCAACGATCGTCAAGTCTTGAAGCTTCTCTGCGCTGTTCGTCTTTCGCAGAAACCCGCCTCTCTGAAAGTGCCGGCATGAAGTTCGTAACAAACACACTGGCATTGGTGCTGACTGCGGTCGCCGCTGCTGTGCCACGCGGACGAATCCGATTCGGACTCTTCGGCCTCGCAGCCAAGCTGGGCCGCAACGTGCCGCGCAGGTTGCTCACCGTTCCAGGCGGCGTCGTCGTGCACGCCGGCGTCTGGCGGATTGAGACCATCGAACAATGGTCAAAACTCGTCGGCCCAAGCGGGCGTCTGGTTGCGGTCGAGGCCGACCAAGCCAATTACGAAAATCTTCACCGAGAGATCAAGCGGCGAGCGATTCAGAATGTCGAACTCATCAACAAGGCAGTCTGGAACGAATCAACCCGTCTGAAGTTTCAAGTCAGTACGATTTCGGCTTGGGGCAAGCTGAAGTCGGCCGGTGTGGAAGTTGATCCAGAGCGATTCAATGCAGAAATCGAAGTCGCCGCTGAGCCACTCGACAGCATCCTTGCGGAGCTAAATGTCGCGTCCGTCGACCATCTAACGCTCACCGTCAACGGAGCTGAGCTGGAGGCGCTTGCGGGTGCGAAAACATTGCTCTCGCGAGCGACCGCGACCGTTTCGGTTCGAATCAGCCACCCTGACGCGGCGTTTCAAGACCGGTTGGCGGGCGACGTTCGAACCGCGCTCGGCACGTCCGGGTACAAGGTTGCAACTTTGATCAGTCGGCAGTTGGATTTTACGGGATCGGGGAACGATGCCAGGGGGATTACCGTCTACGCGTTTCCAACCCGTCGGCGGTTGGTCCAAGAACCGGCGACCAGTTCAAGCGCCGATGCCCCGCTCCGCCGGGCCGCTTAGAGTCTCCGCAACCTCGAACAGGTCTATTCCAGGCGATCGCGAATGGAAACGGCCCTGGAACTCGTTTTCACCGTCTTCGGGCTCGTGGCCATTGCGCTTTGGCTGCGGTTGCTCATTGATCGCGCCTGTCAGCGCACGCCTGCACTCTGCTTTTCACAGAAAACGCTCTACCAGTTGAGCCTGCTGTGGACCGCGGTCGTGTTGCTGAAGCTGTTGGTTATTGACAACATCATCACGCCGCTCGACAGCAACACGCATGAGCTGTATGCGCGGATCATCGCCGAGCACCTCAATGCTGGCGAGTTCTCTCAGGCTGCCTGGTACTTCGGGGCGCGCAACAAGGGCTACCGATTCCTCGTCGGTGTGTTTTATGCACTGACCGGTGCGCCGCCGGGTGTCGTTTACGGCATCAACGCCGCCTTGGCCTTTTGGGGCCTGCTGTCATTGTTGGAAATGTGTTGCATGGTGACGCGCTGCGCCCGCGCGCCGACCTGGTTGGTCGTATTGCTGTGCGCGTCGCCGACGGCGCTGTTCTGGACGACGGCCAACCTCAAGGAAGGCCCCATGCTGTGGGCCATCTGCATGATGCTGCGGCTCTCGGTGCCCGCTCAGCGGCGGAACCTGCTGTTGCCGCTGCTGGGGTTTGCCGTCGCTGCGTATTTTCGACCTCACATCGCGGCCGCCTGGCTGGCAGCGATTGGTGTGGGGGTCGCCATTCGGGAAATGCGCGTCAGCGTGGCGATCACCTGTGCCGCCGGAGTCATCGGCGCGATGACTGCGTTGCAATTGTTCATGCCGAACGTCGTCGAGGGATTCCTCGAAGAAGGCGTCGTCTCGACGATGGAACAGCGCTACGAGGTGCGCAATGACATCGGTGGCTCCGCCATTCAGTACGCACGTGGAGCTCCGATACCTGTGCTGGACGGCCTGCTGCTGATTCTGTTTCGACCCTATCCCACCGAAGTCTTCAATCCCGCCAGCTTGATGAGCGGCGCGGAGGTCTGGTTGATCATGACGATCATGATCACGTCGTGGTTCCGCGCGCCGGGCCGATTGAAGCTCATGCTCTCACCGATGGTGATGACGCACCTGGCCGCGATTCTGCTTTTGTCGTTTTACTTCACTTATCTGTACAACATGGGGCTGATGGTTCGTCAGCGATTACAGGCGTTTCCCGCCATGCTGGCGCTAGTGGCTCTCCCGATAATGCTCTCTTATGCGGCAAAGATGCGAAATCGTCAGGTCCTGCAGAGGCCTCAGTTGGCTCGCCCCAACCGACAGCCGCTACGACCCAGGGCCAGAACCCCTCTGCGGCATGTCGGTTCCTAACCGCGCGGGTTCGATCACGCAACACACAACGTACGACGCGACATGCAACGACTACGGGTTTGGAATGTGATTACCAACACCTGCTACGGCGGTGCCGAGATCATGCTCCATAAACTCATGACGAACCTCGATCGCAACGAGTTCGACCTGAAAGTCATCTCGCTGTTGGAGTGCGGCGTCACCGGGGAAAAGATCGCCGCTGCCGGGATTCCCGTCAAAGCCCTGCAATTGGTGAAGAATGGCAGGCCACGGCCGGCCGCTCTCATCGAGCTGTCGAAGATACTCAAGGGAGACCAGCCGCACGTCGTGCAAACCTGGATGTACCACGCCGATTTGTGCGGCGGATTGGCCGCACGGCTGGCGGGCCGACCGGTCGTTTGGAACGTCAGACACAGTACGCTGGACGAACGGATCGACAAGCGGCGAACGCGCCTGATTGCCAAGACCTGTGCCCGGCTCTCGCGGCGGATCCCGCAACGGATCGTCGTGAATTCACAGGCCGGCCGGCGGGTGCACCAGGCGTTGGGTTATGCCGCTGAAAAACTGGAGGTCATCCCCAATTGCTTCGACCTGGCGAGCTTTCAACCTTCGCAACAACATCGCCAAGACGTGCGGCGAGAACTGGGGCTAACAACCGGCCATCTGCTGATCGGGCTGGCCGGCAGACTCCACGAGATGAAGGGCCACCAGCACTTCATCGAGGCGGCGGCGCGGTTGGCCGCGGCCGACGATCGCGTGCAGTTCTTGTTGTGCGGCCGAGACGTGCGGTGGGACAACCCGCAGCTGTCGGGGTGGATCGACGGTCACAATCTCAGATCTCGATTCCATGTACTCGGCGCAAGACAAGACATGCCGCGCATCCAAGCCGCTCTCGATATTGCCGTCTCGGCATCGGTTAGCGGCGAAGGTTTTTCCAACGTCGTTGGTGAGGCGATGGCTTGCGGAGTGCCCTGCGTCGTGACCGACGTCGGCGACTCTGCCGACATCGTTGCCGACACCGGCGTTGTGGTGCCGTCTTGGAACGCGTCCGCTCTGGCCGAAGGTTGCCGGTCTCTGTTGACGATGGAACTGCAGCAGCGACGTGAACTGGGTCAGCGCGCGCGGGAGCGTATTGCATCCGAGTACGACATCGACAGCATTACAGAGCGCTACGCAAGTCTGTGGCACGAAGTGGGCGGCCTTCGCACGGGCCAGCAACAGAACCATGCCGACGAACTCGAAGCAGCGGCTTGAAGAGAGGACTGAAATGTCAACCGGCGCGCTGATGATCAGCTTCGACTTCGAACTGGCCTGGGGTACGCGTCGCTCCGCGCACAAGCCCGATCACGCCGCCGGCATCGAACGTGTTGCCGACGTTGTGCGGGGACTGCTCGATATCTTCGAGCGACACGACATCTCGGCAACTTGGGCCACTGTCGGCCACCTGATGCTCACCGGGGACCAATGTCCGCGCGGCCGATTCAACTATCGACGGCCGGGACCAGAGCCGGCATGGTTCGACGGTGGATGGTTCGACGGCATTCCGGGACTGGATGACCCAACGGCCGACCGCTACTACGCGCCGGAGCTTGTGAATCGAATCGTTTCGTGTCCAGTGCACCAGGAGTTGGCCAGCCATACGTTCTCCCACGTCATCGTGGCGGACCCAAGTTGCACCGAAGAGATTGCCGAAGACGAATTCGCAAAGTGTCGTGAACTTGGCCACGCTTGGGGTCGGCAGATTCGAAGCGTTGTCTTCCCCCGAAATCAGATCGGACACTTGGAGGTCCTGGAACGAACGGGACATCGCTGCTATCGGGCGGCCAACTCGGAGTGGTACTGGTTCGGAACCGTCGCCGAGCCACCACGGAACCCAATGGTCAGGAAAGCGACCGGCCTTGTCGTTCGCGCCCTGCGACTGGTTGATGAGCGGCTCGCCATCTGTCCCCCCGTACTCCCCGCGCGCAGGGTGGGAAACCTGTGGGAACTGCCGCACAGCATGTTTTATCCCGGGTCGGCAGGAGTGTCCCGGTTCTCTTCACCAAGCGACCACTGGCGGCGCGCGGCCAAAGGCTTGCAGAAGGCGACCGAGTTGGGCCGCATCTTCAGCCTGTACACACATCCGCACAATTTCTTACCCAACCCGGAACCACACCTGCGCGCATTTGAACGCATTTGCGAGGAGGCGGCGCGTTTCCGAGACCAGGGAACCCTGCACGTCAAGACGATGGGCGAAGTCGCCGACGACCTGGATCAAGGTCGAAACCTGAATTGGGCCGCGTGACCTACGACAGACTCGACCGATGCCATGACGAATACCGAGCAGCCATCCCAATCCATCCGCCCGCGGGTCGTCGTACTGTGCGGAGGCTCAGCAGGTGCGCGCTATGTTCTCAGCCAACTTGGAGACGTCGCAGACGTCTGCGCGATCGTGCGTGAGCGGCTAACGCGGCGCCGGCGGTTGGGGATGCTGCTCCGCCGCGCACGCCGCCTCGGCTGGTTGCATCCCCTCGACCGCGTGTTGCTCGCTTTGTACACGCGACTGGTTCTGCACCGGCGGGCTGCACACTGCACTGAAGTCGTCGAAGTCCGCAACGCACAGCCGGCCTCCTACGACTGTCCCAGTTTAGACGTTCGATCCATCAACGATCCCGATGTCGTGCAGCTCCTGCGCGCCATCCGCCCTGATTTGGTGGTCGTGCTGGGAACGTCGATCATCCGACACCCAGTCCTTGAGAGTGCGCCGCTGTTCGTGAATCTGCACGCCGGCATCACCCCGTTATATCGCGGCGCACACGGATGCTTCTGGGCCGCCGCCCGGCGGGACTTCGACAACGTGGGAGTGACGTTGCACGTGGTGGATACGGGCATCGACACGGGCGCGATTCTGGAGCAGACACGCATCGAATTCGACCCTGACCATGACAACTTCGTCACACTCTTGTCCAAAGCCCACGTGGCCAGTGCACACACGATTCGAAGTTGGATTCAGGACCACGCAGCCTGCCTCGCTCAGGCGCCCCGGATCGATGCCCCAGCGGGACCGAGCCGGCTCTACTATTCACCTGGCATACGAGATTACCTGCAGTTCGAGCGATCCAACCGAAAGGCCGCATGACCTTGCTCTCGACCCTCCAGACGCCGTCGCGGTGCCTGCCACCTGTTACCACATGCTCGATCTCGAAGGCGGCTTAGTTGCCATGGACGCGAACAAACCTCCCGCCGGCCGACCGCCACGACTCGTTTGTATCGCCACGCATGCGGTCAGTGCCAATAACCTCATGCGCGGGCAGCTTCGATATTTGCGGGAGCGAGGATACGAAACGATTCTCATCACGGCGCCGAGCGCCGAACTCGACATGGTCGCGCGGCGCGAGCAGGTGCAAGCCATTCCGGTCCCGATGGAAAGAAATATCAGCCCCTGGAAAGATCTGGTTGCGCTGCTGGCGATGTGCCGGGTCATCGGCCGGCTGCGCCCCGACATCGTCAACGCCGGCACTCCAAAGGCGGCGCTGTTGGGGATGATCGCCAGCCGGCTGTCGGGCGTCCCGGTCCGCATCTACACGCTCCGCGGCCTGCGTCTGGAAACAGCACGCGGTGCTACAAGACTCGTGCTGACCCTGGTCGAACGCGTAACAAGCCTGTGCGCAACTCGCGTGCTGTGTGTGAGCAACAGTCTGCGGGAGACCTACGTCAAACGCGGGCTGACCACACGGCAGAAGACGGTTGTGCTGGGACCGGGCTCTTCCAACGGAATCGAAATGCGCCGGTTCACGGCAGCCCCAAGAGTCTCTCGCACTGCGCTGCGGGAACGATACGGGATCCCCCCGACCGCGCCGGTCTTGGGGTTCGTCGGGCGCCTGACGTCTGACAAAGGCATCAAAGAGTTGTTTGACATGTTCGGCCGCCTGTTGCCGAGCCATCCGGAATTGAGGTTGGTGCTGCTCGGTGACTTCGAACAAGGCGACCCGTTGCCCGACGACGTCGTAAGCAAGATCCGCCGGCATCCACACGTGATTCGTCCCGGATTCGTTGCAAACACCGCAGAGTTCTATCCGCTATTTGACCTGCTGGTGTTTCCATCGCACCGCGAAGGGTTTCCCAACGTGCCCTTGGAGGCGGCGGCCGCCGGCCTGCCCGTCGTCGGATTTCGTGCGACGGGAACCATTGATGCTGTCGAAGAGGGGACAACCGGAACTTTGGTCCCCTGCGGCGACGTCGCAGCGCTGACGGCAGCTACGCGGCGGTACCTCGAGGACGCCTCCCTTCGCCAAAAACACGGCCAAGCGGGCCGCAGTCGCGTCGCTCGGGAGTTTGCGCAGCAGCACGCATGGAGTGAACTCGCGCAGCTATACGTCGACCTGCTGGAACAACACAGGCTCCCGATGCCCTCTGCGGCCAACATGGTTCTCCCTCTTCAATTCGACGCTCGATCGGCAGCTCCAGCGGGTGCGTCTGACGGCTGGCCCAGCGGTCAGAAATTTCCTCGACTCCAGGCCGGTGCCGCCGCCTCGCATCGGCTGACCAAACATCTGTCGTTCTACCAGCGCTACGGCAAGCGATTCCTGGATGCCTCCATCGCGCTTGTCGCGATTGCACTATTGTCTCCCTTACTCGCACTGACGGCGGTGCTGGTGCGTTGGAAGTTAGGAACGCCGGTTCTGTTTCGGCAGAAGCGTCCGGGGCGTCACGGCGTCCCGTTCGAAGTTTGTAAGTTTCGGACGATGACCGATGACCGGGACGAGAGCGGTCAATTGCTGCCCGACGAACATCGTTTACCCCCATTGGGGCGTTGGCTGCGTTCGACGAGCCTCGATGAGTTGCCCGAACTCATAAACGTCGTCCGGGGCGAGATGAGCCTGATCGGACCGAGGCCGCTCATGCTGCAGTATCTGGAGCGGTACACACCCGAACAACACCGCCGGCACGAGGTGCGACCGGGGCTGACTGGCTGGTCACAGGTCAACGGCCGCAACTCGCTCGATTGGGAGGAAAAATTCAACCGTGACGTGTGGTACGTCGACCACATGAGCTTTTGGCTCGATCTGAAGATTCTGTTCCTCACGCCGCTAACCGTCCTCAAACGCGAGGGCATCAGTGCGGGCGATCACGCGACGATGCCCGAGTTCTTGGGAACACAGGCGACTACAGCATCAGAGCAGACAGGCGCCACCTCATCGCTCCCGAAGGCCGCTTGAGTCGGAGACGACATGAAGCATGCCGGGGCCGAAGCGCTCGACAAACTGGAAGGGCTGTTGCGACTTCTGAGAAGCCGGGCAGGGCTTACGGAAAAGAAACGCGGCGTCTTCTATCGCAAATCGCGTGCGTTTCTGCACTTTCACGAAGACCCTGATGGATTCTTCGCCGACGTGCGACTCGGCGACGACTGGCAGCGATTGCCCGTCAACACAACCGCGGAGCAAACAGCGCTGCTCGCTCAAATCGACGACGTATTGGAAGCTTAGATTCCATGCCCGAGCCGGCTATCGGACGATACACGTTGAGGTTGGCGCGCCCGAGCGCCAGGGCAGGCCTCGGTTGCGGGCGAACTTTCCCAACTCGAACGTGTCCGAGAAGACGGTGGCGGGGCAACGAGCCGGCCGGCAACCGTCAGCAGGCCGGCCGCAGCGACAACGTTGCGAGAGGGCTGTTCGATGCGAGCCGTGCATCTCGCCGTGGGTGGCGTCGGTTTGATCGTGTTCTTCGCGACCGGCCTCTACATGCGATCAAAGTTTCCGGCCAGCTACGAATCCAACGAGACGATCCGCTATTTGTACCGGGCCAGTCACAACTACATCCTGTACGTCGCCCTCTTGAATCTGGCCGTCGGTACCTACCTGTTGCGACCCGTCAGCGGCTGGCGGCGGCGCGTGCAAGGCGTTGGATCGATTCTGCTGCTGTTGGCGCCGCTGCTGCTGGTGTGGGCCTTCTTCGTCGAACCTCCGCTCGCGGTCCCCGAACGACCTCGAACAGCCCTGGGCGCCGCTTGTACGCTGGCCGGCACGCTGTTGCATGTACTGGCCGGCGCGATGTCGAGAAGCCGCGAAGAGTAGACCAAGACGGGCGAGGCTGCTCGCACCTACGCACTTACCGTTTTTGAACCGAACGGTTGGTTCCGGCTGTCTGCGGCTGTTTGATCTGCAGTCGTCTGGTCTGGGTCACGTTCTGCTGCATCGACTGGCCATCGGCCTTGACGGTCATCACCATTTTCTGCGTCACCGTGCTGCCATGGACGTGGCCTGCAGCGTTGTCGAACTGAATTGTTCCCGACGTTGCCTGTTCCTTCAGTTCGATACCCAGCGGGCTGTCGGGCGCTGTCTCGACGCGAACGCTCGACGTCATCCGAATGTTTTCCAACGGAACGTTTCCGGTCCGAGCCGGACCGACGTACGTCATCTGGTTGTTGGTCTTGAGTACGCCGAACGGCATGTCGAATTCCGACTGGCTGTTCCATTTCTGGTTTGTCGATACCGCAGGCTGCGGCAGGATTAGCGAGGCTTGTTCGACCATCTGCTTCATCGATTCTTCGCTAAACGCACCCATTTGTCCGGCAGGCTGGTCCTTCAGTGACTTGCGAAACTGTTCTGGAATGCGCACGTCGCTCACGTGGCCCAACGCATCCATCTTCAATGAAAATTGAGCACCCACCATCGATTCGAACACCGGCCGCAGAGTATTGAGCAAGGCGTCGTTAGGTTGTTCTTCGGCCGATGAGTCGTACTCGACGGTTCCGGTGGGCCCCTCAAGCGACAGGCGGATGCGGTCGATGGTCTGCGTCATCCGGCAACTGCCGTCCCTGCTCACCGAATCGACGTGCCAGGTAAGGTCCATCGTCTGGGACGTTGCGGTTTTGATTTTCTGGCCGCGGATGGTTGTGTGCATTTCCATGTTCTGCTGCATTTCGTAGGCGATCGACTTGCCGGGCTGGAACTTCCAGCGCAGCGTCTCGGCAGACTGTGCCGGGGAGGCCGAGAGCAGAACCAGCGCGACCGAAGCGAGGGTAAAACAAGCGCCTTGACGCAGGCCCAACACACTGGACATGGCGAATCCTTTCACGCGGGGGAGAGTTCCTTGACTTATTCAACGAATCGCCGGGCCACGGCAATCGCTTGCACCTGCCCAGTTGGGACCCGAAGACGTCACTTCTGCGCGTCAGTGCCGGGGCGCATCTGAGGGGCGGCGTATCCTACCCAGGAAGCCGAAATGCGGCAACATCCGCTTGGATGTGACCGTGAAACGTGAAAGACGGGAGCGCGGCTCAGATCCCGCTGCCCTCGGCATGGACGTGGGGTAGGCTGTGGTTCATTTCCAACGCGGGCTCGGCCACCTCGGTGCGTCCCACCACACGGGCGGGTACCCCGGCGGCGGTGCTATGGGCCGGAATGTCGTTGAGCACCACGCTGCCCGCGGCGATCTTCGAGCCTTCGCCAATCTCCACGTTGCCCAAGATCTTGGCCCCGGTACCGATCAGGACGCCATGGCGAACCTTGGGATGCCGGTCGCCCAATTCCTTGCCGGTCCCGCCCAAGGTCACCTCGTGCAACAGCGACACGTTGTCTTCGATGACGGCGGTTTCGCCGATGACCACACTTGTGCCGTGATCGATCAAGATTCCCTTGCCGATGCGCGCCGCCGGATGAACGTCGACGCTGAATGCTTCGGAAATGCGGTTTTGCAGAAACAGCGCCAGCGCGTGCCGGCCCTGATGCCACAACCAGTGCCCCACCCGGTAAGACTGCAGTGCGTGGAATCCTTTGAAGTAGAGCAGCGGTGCGTAATAGCAATGAGAGGCCGGGTCGCGCTCGCGGACGGCCCGAATATCGGTGCGCAGAGCATCCCGAATGGATACGTCCGACGTGAAGGCTTCGTCGATGACCTCGCGAACGATCATCGACGAGAGCGTCGACGTTTCCAGCTTGCCGGCCAAGTGAAAACTGAGTGCATCCTCCAGACTCGTATGCTTCAAAATCGTGGCGTGCAAGAACCCCGCGAGCATTGGCTCACGCTCCGCCTCACGAATCACCTCCTCGCGGATCGTCTGCCAGATCGCGTCACTGGCGGTCGAATTGGCCGTCTCGCTCGACATTAGATTTCGCTCTCAGCTGCTCAAGCAGTGTCAATGATCTCCATTGTGGCTGCGCTCGCGCAGCGCCACCAGCTGCGACTGTAACTCGTCGATCTGACGATCGCGATCGTGCAGCAAGATGCCGCGACGGGCAGAATCGGCAGTCAACGGCAGCGCGATCGCATTCAAGCTGAGTGAACCGATACAGATTCCGGCCAACATGCCCCAGAATGCGTCGAAGTCCAGGGCCGGACCAAATAAACGGCCTACAAAGGCGCAGTAGACGAACCACCCACCAAAAACTCCGCTGGCGAGTAGAAAACAGGCCGCGTAGTGCCGCGGCCGAGCCTTGTCGTAACGCAGCCCCTCCAGGAATTCGCGCCAGACGTGCATGATGCTCTCCGAGTGTGCAGACCGTTCGGCGGACGTTATCCCGGCTGACTACCTTTGTGAGACCGTCGATCGACGGCACTGGTTCGCGCCAGCGCTGCTCGTCTTCGGATCTGTGTCGCCCGGACACGATCGGTCGGGGTGATGACGATCAGCATCGCATGTACAACGCCCGGAATCCAACCACAGAGCGTCAGCAACAGGTTGAAACCTACTTCACGCCACTTGCCGCACGATATCACCGCCACTGGCGGCAACACCAGAGCCAGTAGCAGCCGCAGCAAGAACAGCATCATTCGGCCGAAACGAGCCACAAAGCCGACAGGCTGAGCACTGGACGCTTCGGCGGCGCTTGCCATGAGTTGCGATGCGCGTAGCTGCTGTGACCGACGTATGGGTTGAGGTTGCGGCGCCGGTTGAGGTTGCGGCACCGGGGCTGGTTGCGGTGCAGGCCGAGGTTGAAATGGCTCTTGCGGTTGCGGCGCGGGACTTGGCAGCGGTTGTTGCAACTGCTCGGAATAGCCAGCAGGTCGCGGCAGCGGTACGCCCTGACCGGACTGCTGAGCGGTTCGTGAACGGGGCAGCGGCGGTGGCGCGGGAACCGATGCCGAACGCGCCGACGAAACGGGAACCGACACCGGCGCCGCGGGTCCCCCCGTCTGCCGAACCGGTATCTGCGCACCAGAGGCTGGAGGCGGGGCGCTGGGCATCCGATAGGACGGCTGCGCTGGGGAAGTCACGCGAACCTGAACCGGGGTTCCTGTTTGTGGCCGCTCCGCGGTCCGAGGCGCGCTGCCGTCAAGAAAGCCGGTCAATACGCCGGCGACCTCGTCCATCGTGGCGTAGCGATGCTCGATCTCGCGGGCCATCATCTTCTGGCAGATTGATGCTGCCTGAGGATCGACGTCGCGGCGCATCGTTGAAGCATGTGGGGGGTCGCGGCTGATGACCTGTGCGATGATCGCCGCCACCGGTCCCTCGAACGGGAGCTTGCCGGTCAACAGCTCGAAGAAGATCACCCCCAGCGCGTAGACGTCGCTGGCCGGACCGACTTGATGCCGCTTGCCATAGAGCTGTTCCGGCGACATGTAGGCCGGTGAACCGATCAGCACGCCGCTGCGCGTCAGTCGGGGATCGCTCTCTCTCTTGAGTTGGTGCGCCAGGCCGAAGTCCATGATGATCGGCTCGTGCCGCTGATCGATCATGATGTTCAACGGCTTGAGGTCGCGGTGCACGATGCCGTGTGCGTGTGCCTCTTCGATCGCCACGGCAATCTTGCGGATGAGTGTGGCAACCTGCCCGATAGACTTCGGCTCCCCCGACTTGATGAAATCCGACAGGGGGCTGCCTTCGATGTAGGCCATGGTGATGTAATGCGTGCCATCGATCTCGCCCACGTCGTACACCGGGCAAATATTGGGGTGCCGCAGCAATGCCGCCGAGCGGGCCTCGCGATAGAACCGCTCGACCAGTTCTGGTCGCGAGTCGTCGTCGAACTTGGGGATCTTCAGCGCAACAGGCCGATGCAACTGCGTGTCCTGCGCCAGGTACACCTCCCCCATCCCGCCCTGGCCTAGCAGACGATCGATCTGATAGCGGCCGAACATGGCCGGGACGTTGGTGGCACTGCTAGCACCAGCGGGCTCGGCGACTGAATCAGTCCCCTCTCCGCCGGGGGGCAGTGTGTCCCGGTTGTCGTGTCCCGACGCGGACGCTTGAACGGATTTGTTGGGGTCCCCGCTGTCCATCACCAGTGCATTGGAGCACAGTGTCCGGATGGAAGCAAATCGGGGAGCTCTCACGGACTGCGAAGCTGCGCGTTCAGCCGAGTCCAACCGAAGACCGGGCGTTACACGAGTTCGCGAATGACGTCGCGGCGTTCGACGAGGAATTGCGGACGGCCCGTCGGATCGACCAGCGTCGTCGTCATGGGATCGATGCCCAGGTTGTGGTAGATGGTGGCCAACACTTCCTGCATGTGCACCGGTCGTTCTTTCGCATATTCGCCGAGCCGGTTGGTCGCACCGATGGCTTGCCCGGTCCGCATGCCTCCGCCGGCCAGCAAGGCACAACTCACTTGGGGCCAGTGGTCGCGGCCGGCACCCTTGTTGATTCGCGGCGTGCGTCCGAACTCGCCCCAGACGGCGACGGTCACGTCGTCGAGCATGCCGCGTTCGTCGAGATCTTCCACGAGCGCGCTCACGCACTGGTCGAGCTTGGTGCCATGGTCGCGGACGAGATCGAAGTTGGCGCCGTGGCTGTCCCAGCGCCCGTAGGATAGCGTCACCGAACGGACGCCAACTTCCACCAATCGCCGGGCGATCAGCAGTTGGTCGTTGACAGTCGGAGCACCATCGTACTGATATTTGTATGGCTTGCCGTCACCGTAGCGCTCACGCAGTTCCGGCGACTCTTTGCTGATGTCGAGTGCTTCGGCCAGCTTGCTGGAGGTCAGGACGCCGAACGCGGCCGAGGTGAACGCGTCCATGCCGCGAATCATGCCGGTCGTGTCGACTTCGCGCTTCAGCTGATCGAGGCCGCTCAACAATGACTTGCGGTCCTGCAAGCGATCGACGGAGACGCCGTTGAGCGTCAGGTCATCCATGCCCTGCCCGTTGGGCTTGAACGGTTGGTATCCGGCACCCAAGAACCCCGGGCCGCCCGGTTCTGACCAGGGCGTGTGGCTGGTTTTGTTCGCCAACGCGACGGTGGGCGGCACCGCGATATCGACCGGTCCGCGTAGCTTTGCCAGAACGGGACCGATGGCCGGATGGCCCCCGATCGACGCTGCATCGCGCCGGCGCCAGCCGCTCAGGCACTGATATCCATCGTGACCGCCGGAGCAGCCGACGACCGAACGGATGACGGCCATCTTGTCCATCATGCCGGCGATCTTCGGGAAGCACTCGCCGATTTGAATGCCGGGGACAGCCGTGTCGATCGGTTCGAACTCACCGCGGATCTCTTTGGGAGCCTCGGTTTTGATCTCCCACATATCCTGATGCGGCGGTCCCCCGCCCAGGAACACGTTGATGACAGCCTTGTGCGGTGACTTGGACCCGGTAGCCGCTTCGGCGCGCAGGATGTCGGCCAACGTCAGCCCACCGGCGCTGCCCAGGGCAAATCCGCCGATCTTGAGGAAGCTGCGGCGCGAAACGCCGTCACACATCCGCTGCTTCGATCCGTGAATCGTGAGCATAGTTCGGGTATCCTCGTCTCCGCGGGGCGCGGGACTTCCTGGTCCGAATGATGCGCTGCCTCAGCTTGGCATCGTAGCAAAGCTATAAGCAATCGTTGATATGTAGCGTAAACGACCCTTCAAATGTCGTCAAGGCGCCCTGCTCGCCCCAACATGCCCGATGAGACCAATTTTCGAGCAGTCAGGGGACTACCGGCCAGGCATTTATCCCGCGATAGGCCGAGCCAAGGAGAACATGCATGGCGAGCAAGAATCGCAGCCTCGTTGAAGAATTGGTCGTGATCCTCGACCGTTCATACAACAAGACGAGTTGGCATGGTCCGAATCTGCGAGCCGCCATTCGCGGAGTCAATCTCGAAACCGCCATCTGGCGGCCCGGCGAAAAGCGGCACAACATTTGGGAGAACGTTGTCCACTGCGCCTATTGGAAGTACGTGGTCTGGCGAAAACTGACCGGCGCGAAGCGCGGATCGTTTCCCTTGAAAGGGACGAATTGGTTCACCCGGCCCGATGCTGACGGCGAGGCGACCTGGAGGTCGGACATCGCGTTGCTCGATGACATCCACAGCCGCTTGCGGGAAGCCGTCGGCGCGTTGAAGCCGGGCCAACTGGCACAGACGGCAGCGGGAAGCAAAGGCAACCGGCGAACGCTCATTGCAGGCGTCGCCGCACATGACGTGTATCACGCCGGCCAAATCCAGCTATTGAAGAGACTGGCCGCCGATGCGCGCAAGTACTGAACTGAGCACGCTGCCACGCAAAGAAAGGAGCAGTTCGATGGCAATCGAGCACGCACAACACGGTCAAGTTATCGACGTCAACACGCACTACAGCGACGAAAAAACTGCGGCGCTGGTGAAGACAAAGGAGTTTGAAGTCATTCGCATCAGGATCGACGAGTTCGGTTCCCTGCCGCCTCACATGGTGGCTGGCCCGATCACCGTCCAATGTCTGAGCGGCAAATGCACCTTCCTGGTCGAGGGCGAACCCCGAGAGTTAACCGCAGGTGCGTGGCTCTACTTGGAAGGCGGAACGATGCACTCCGTCGAGGCTGCCCAAGCGGCCGTCTTGCTCGTGACGATTCTGTTCAAGCCGGCGAGTTAGACCACGGGTTCCCAGTTGGGTTCGTACTCGCGCGACCAGTGTTTCATCGCCGCCGCGTCGCCGGTGATGTGGCCGTCTGTGGGGCTGCAGGTGAGCGCGCGACCGCTCCTCTGCGAGATGTTGCCCAGATGACACAGCAGTGTGCTCTTGTGGCCTTCCTCGATTTCCGCATTGAGGCTGAGTGGCTCGTCGTTGCGAATCGCTGCCAGGAAGTTGTCGATGTGCTCGATGTCGCCGCGGCCACCCTTCTCCTCGCGGATGACCTTGTCGCGGGCGTCGTAGATGGTGTAGCTGCCGTCGCCTTCGATCGAGAGGGTTCCCTTGTCGCCGTAGAACTTGACGAAGCCGCTGCTGTGCCGGTTGCAGCTCAAGCCGTGCCAGGTGATTGCCTTGCGGTCGGGGAACTCGAAGCAGACCGTGTGCGTGTCGGGCGTTTGCTGGTCGTCATCAAAGCAGTACCGGCCGCCGCTGGATGTGACGCGAACGGGATAGTCGACGCCCAGTCCCCATCGACACAGGTCAAGCCCGTGGACACCGTTGTTACCCAACTCGCCGTTCCCCCAATGCCAGAACCAGTGCCAGTTGTAATGCACGCGGTTGTCGAGGTACGCGGTCCGCGGCGCCGGGCCCTGCCAGAGCTCATAATCGAGGTGTGCCGGGACGGAGGCCGGTTTGCCGTGACCCAGCGAGCCGCGGGCGCTGGCGTACCAGCTGCGCGAACAATAAACGCGACCGATGAGTCCCTCGTGCAGTTGTGTGATGGCATCGATGACCTGTGGACCGCTGCGGCGCTGCGTTCCCATCTGGACGGCCCGATTGTGCTTGCGGGCCGCTTCGACCATCAACTCCCCTTCGCGCGGGTTGTGGCTGCAAGGCTTCTCGACGTACACGTGCTTTCCCGCGGCGCAGGCGAGAATGGTGGCCGGGGCATGCCAATGGTTGGGAGCGGCACAGACCAACGCGTCGACTTCGGGGTCGTCGAGGATGCGGCGAAAGTCCTGAATTGCCTCGGGTGACTTGGCCCCCGTCTTGGCGACCGCTTCGACGGCCGTTGTCGAGCGATTCTGGTCGACGTCGCAAACATACTTCACAACGGTATCGGCCCGACCGGCGAAGCTGGTGGCCAGCGCGCGACCACGGCTGAGCCCCATCACGCCGACGACGAGAGTGCGGTTGGCTGCATTGGCCGCTGCCAGCGAATTGCCGGAGAGTGCGAGTCCGGCAGCAGTTCCCAAGGCGGTACGTTCGATGAATTGTCGTCGATCGAGATTGTTTGCCATTACCGGAATCCCCCGCATGAAATGGTAGAACGAAATCCGTCCGTTGCCGCATGTCCATATCACGGTAACACGCAGGGAGAGAAGCGTCGAGTGCCGGAAGTGACGGATGCCGAGCGCCGCGGCTCCGCACCAGTCTCGACTGCGCGGGGCTACACAGCGACGGTATTGGCAGGCGCTGTGGCGGGTGAGCTGACTCGTTTTTCGAGCCAATCGCCGATCAGGCCCACGATGTCGTGCCAGTCGAGTTCGTTGAGCAGTTCGTGAAAGTGCTCGGGGAACAGCCGGTACGTCTTGTCTTTGCTGCCGACAGAAGCCAGCCAGGGCTTGGCGGCCGAGCCGTCGACCACCTGGTCTTCGCCAGCCTGCAGCAACAACAGCGGCACGTCCAACCGGTCTGCCTGCGAGAAGGCGTCGCGCATTGCTGACTTCATGGCGAAGAACCAGCCGGCCGTGACCGAGTCGCGGTAGAGTGGATCGGCGTCGCGGCGGGCTCTGACAATCAGGTTTCGCGTCCCGAATCCGCGTCCTCGTTGGGACGAGAATCGCGCCCTCGGGGCAACATAAGATGCCAAACGTCCCATGGCCAGCATGATGGGTGGTATTGCCAAATCGAGCGCCAGCAATGGTGAGCTGAGCACCAACGCCGACGCAATCTCCGTTGAGGTCTGCATCGCCCGAATCGCGATCAAGCCGCCCATGCTGTGGGCCAGAATCGCGGTTCGACGGGGCTGCAACTCGAAGTGGCGGCGGATGACTTCCACGTCGTCGACGTACTGTTTGAAGTCGGTGACGTGCATGGTCTCGCCGCCGGAGAGACCTTGGCCGCGCAGGTCGCCGACGACGACGTTCCAGTCGCGCGACACCAGCGCGCGGGCCACGTGATCGTAGCGCTGGCCGTGCTCGGAGGCGCCGTGGATGACGAGCACGGTTCGCGTGACGTCATGCTCCGGCTGATAGCGCCTGACGAACAACGGTGTCTCATCGTGAGACGACAGTTCGAATTCGGTGTATCGCATCGTCCCCTCTAACTCCCCAACCTGCACCGACCCGACGTTTTACCGAATGACCCAGCCTGCTTTCAATCGTCAGCCTCGACGACCCTCAGCCGCGATTGCGATTTCATCTATTCTTCATTCAACAGCCTCTCGACCCCCCGACGCAAGGTGTCTCCTCGGACGTCGACGTAGGCGATCTCTCCTGACCGATTGAGCAGGAACAAGGACGGGATCGTCCGCACCCGAAAGCGATCTCGTGTCTGTCCCTTGTCTGACCCGTTCAGTGCCAGAAGCCAGGGGAGCGCCCACTTTTCTTGGAACTCGTCGACCACACTCTGCTGCTCATCAAGTGTGATGCCAATCGTCTCAAATCCGTCGGCGTGGTGTTCCTCGTAAACCCGTTTCATGGCTGGAAATTCTTCCAGGCATGGTGGACAGTTCGTGGCCCAAAAATCGATCAGCAGCACCTTGCCGCTGAATTGCGACAAGTCGAGAGGATCTCCGGCGAGATCCGTTGCCGTCACCGCAGGTGCCTTGCGTCCCAGCAATTGCAGTTTCAACAGCCGGTCTTCACAAAGCTGGCGGACCGATGCGTTGAGGAAGAGCGCGTCCTTCAGCCGTTCCAAAATCTCGCGGGCCGCCTCTGGATTATTCGCGAGTTGAGCTTCGCCGACCAGTGCCAGACCGAAGTCGACGGTAGGCGTCGGGTTGCGTATGCGGGCCGACTTTAGATGCGTTTCGAAGACAGGCAATGCCTCGTCCAGACGGCCGGCTTTGGCCAGACCGATTCCCTGGACCTGAATCGCTAGGGCTCTCACCGGTTGGGAAGCGGTCTCTGACTCAATAGCCAGTTGGGCAGCGTCGAGTGCGGTCGATTCCAGACCGTGCTCTAGCGCCGTCTCCAACACCCAACGGCGGGCGGCTTCAACATCGGGAGCGTCGGGATTGGTGCGGACATAGTCCCCGACCGCCTCGATTGCCGCGCCAAGTTCGGTTTGTAAAACGCCGTGAAACGTTGGTGAGAAGGTGGCGTCCTGGGCCCGCACGATGTGTGACGCCGTACCCCCAGAGAACAGGACGAGCACGATCACGCAGCGCAGCAGCTTGGTCGCGTTGGTCATGGAGACTCGGCGTGCTGAATTCCCGATACGGCGGCCCTCATTAACAATCATAGCACCGGAACGTATTCTGGATCATCGGCTGTTTCAACCGGTTCTCTGGACTTTAGCGATGTGTTCACAACTGGCTGAATTGCAGCCCGGTGACTGTAAGTCTCGATGCGAACGACGGATACGTTGATTCTTTGATTTCGAGGTTATTGCCTGACTTGGCTCGGCCTCGCTATACTGTGTTGGTAACTTGGGATAGGACCAATTGAAGAGCCTGTGAGCGAGACCCACCGTTGAGCCGTGGCACGACTTTCTCACCACTTTTCAGCCGGCCCTCCAGACTGCGGTAGACCAGGCAGAGCACGACGTGAGCTCCCCTTCCGACATCAGGTCTCCCGATGGGTTCGACGCCGAGGGACGCTTCTCGCACCTATTGCGTGAGATTCCCGCCTGGGTCATCAGTCTGGCGATGCATCTTGCAGTCTTGCTGGTGCTGGCCAGCATCGCCCACGAAACGCTGGCCCAGCGCGAGAAGACAATCACGAGTCTGCTCGACATCGACGAGACGGCCGAGGAGCAACAGGCCTACAAGTTCGACGCGACCGTACTCGATCAAGTCGGCAGCGAGGGCAACTTGACGCAGCTGAGCCCTTCCCTGGCGGCCGCCAAGATTGCTGGACCCACGCCTCAGGAACCGGTCGAAGAGCAATTCGAAGAACGGCTACCTGACGTAGAACTGCCGCCCACAATTGAGGCGCCGCTGCCGAACGAAGCGGCGCTGGTCGAATACGTGGACTTGACCGGAATGACCGAGCACCCCGGCGGCGTGGACGGGGCCATCGATCGCATCACTTACGAGATTGCCGGTTCGCTCAAAGAGCGCCGCACGCTGGTCGTCTGGCTGTTCGACGTATCGCAATCGCTCAAAGCCCGCCGCGAGGCGATTGCCGACCGCTTCGAAAACGTCTATCGCCAGTTGGGACTATTGAAGGTTGGTTCCGAAGGGGCGCTGAAAACGGCCATTGCCAGCTATGGCTCGCGGACGCAGTTTCTGACCGACGACCCGGTCGATAGCTTCCAGGCTGCGGTGGAGAAAGTCCGCAGCATCGAGTCCGACCCCGAAAGCAGTCAAGAAAACATCTTCGGCGCCGTTGCCGACGTGACCGAGAAGTGGAAGCGGTATCGGACAAAGCGCCGACGCAACATGATGATCGTCGTCGTGACAGACGAACGGGGCGACGACTACGACCGCATGGACGACGTGATCAGCCTGGTCAAGAGACACGGCATCCGAGTGCACTGTATCGGCAATTCGGCGATCTTCGGCCGTGAGCACGGATTCGTGCGTTGGGTCTACGAAGACGGCTACACCGAAGACCGCCCGGTCGACCGCGGACCGGAGTCCGCAGCCCTGGAACGGCTGCAACTGGCGTTCTGGGGTGGAGAGCGGGGATTGGACCGTATGTCGGCAGGGTTCGGCCCCTTTGCACTGACACGCTTGTGTGCTGAGACGGGCGGCATGTTTCTGGTCGCCGAAGAACCCACCGGCCCCACCTTCGATCCTGCGGTGATGAAGTCCTACGCTCCCGATTACATTCCTCTGGACGAATACAAACGGCAGCTGGTCGAGAACCTCACCAAGGGGGCTTTGGTGCAGGCGGCTGTGGCGGCGAAGGCCGAAGACATTCCTCGCCCGCGGACCTATTTCATCGCGACTAACGACAACGTGCTGAGAGAGCAGATCAACGAGGCCCAGAAGCCCTTTGCCGATCTCGACTATCATCTCAAGAAGCTGCACACTGCTCTTCGGAGCGGAGAAGCGGCACGCAAGCAACTGGCCGAACCCCGCTGGCGCGCGGGATACGATCTTGCCAGGGGCCGCGCACTGGCCATGCGGGCCCGGGCTCATGGTTACAACGCGATTCTGGCTGAAATGAAACGCTCGCCGAAGGTGTTCCAGAAGGAGGGCAACAATGCCTGGCGACTCGTCGCCTCGAGCGACATCATCGCCGGACCGCAGATTAAGACCCTTGCACAAGAAGCCAAAGAGTACCTGACGCGGGTGATCGACGAGCATCCCAACACTCCTTGGGCCATGTTGGCGGAGCGCGAATTAGGGGTCCCGCTGGGATGGGAATGGCGCGAGACCTACAACCGCATGGCCGACCTCCGGGCCCGCGCACAAAACGATCCCCAGGTAAGGGTCATGCTTGCAGAAGAAGAGCAAAAGGCCAGACAACGCCGCGAGAAGGTCGTGGGACGCAAACCGCCAAACCTTTGATTACGGCGTTGCTCGTACGGCGTTTCTCTGCGAGGGGTGCAAGTGGGGCGCTGAGAATCAGGCAACCCGCAAATGGGCGACACAGCAGCCGGGTTGCCGTTTCACCCGATCTATGTTCCGATTGATGGAACGATTCCGGGCCAAAGCCCACAATCCGGGCGATTCCGTTCATGGCGAACGTCTCTTCTACGCACGAACCCGGCAAACTGCCACCAGTTGCCGTCTCGTTTCTCGTGCACGGCGCCATCCTGGCGTCGATGGCCGTGATCACGATCGATCTGCTGCCGGAATCTTCCAAGGTGCAGGTCAACACGGTCTTCTCCGAAGAGCGGCTGCAACAGGAATTCACCCAGGAACTCGAAGCCGAAACACAAGTCGCCACCAGCGATAATCTCGTCGCCGGTGGCACCGTGTCGACCACCATTGGTGCATCGGCACCTCCGGCAGTTGCCAAGGTGAAAGTCGAAGTCTCTGAGAAGTTGGACGAATCCAGGATCCGCATCGACACCGCGAACGTCACAGTCGTGCCGGATGAACTGCTGGGAGTGGATTTGGGCGAAACCGAAGTCACCGGCGAGATCGGCGCGATCGTCGAAGGCTACCCGGCGGCGCTGAGTCGTATGACGCAGGAACTGTTAAGAGTGCTGCGAAAACACCGCGTGCTGGCGGTCTGGTTGTTCGACCGGTCCGAAAGTATGCGCGACGATCAGGCGGTCATCGCGGGCAAGTTCAACAAGATCTACCAAGAACTGCAGATCGAAGATCGCCAGCAGGCGGGCCGCCGCAAACGCAAGGGTCGCGACATTCTGTTGACGTCGGTCGCCGCCTTCGGCGAGCAGTTGAGCTATCTCACCGAAGAGCCAACATCGGACATCGACAAGATCGTGGGGGCCATTGAGAATATCGAGATTGACGAAAGCGGTGCCGAAAACGTTTTTCAATCGGTCGCCGCCGTCATCGACACGCACCGCGAGATGGTCAACCGCCAGAAGCGAAAACTGATCGTCATCGTCGTTTCCGATGAATCGGGCGACGACGGAGAGTTCGTCGACGATGCGATTGCCAAGGCACAGCGCTCGCAGGTGCCGGTGTACGTGATGGGCCGCGAGGCTATCTTCGGTTATCCGAACGCCCGGATCAAATGGATCGATCCTGTCTACGGGCTCCCGTTCTGGCGGCCCATCCGCCGCGGTCCCGAGACGGCGCGCGTCGAGTGCCTGCAATGGGACGGCCTGCACCGGCGTTGGGACTCGTTTTCCAGCGGATTCGGTCCTTACGAGCAAGTGCGGCTGGCGCGCGAGACGGGGGGCATCTTCTTTCTGTTGCCCGGCGAGACCGAAGAGGCCAATCTGGCAGGCGCCGGTGCGCATGCGAAACGCCGGTTCGACTTCTTGGACATGAAAGAGTACCGCCCGCTGCTGCTCACCCGTGAAGACTACGACCAAACGGTGCGGCAGAGCCAATTCCGTCAAACAATCGTCCGCGTCATCGAACGGCTCGATCCGCGCAACGACCCCGAACTGGAGATCCGCCAGAATTGGTATCCGCTGCAGCCGGAGCAGTTCCGCGCCGAAGCGACGAAACAGGTCGTGCGGGCGGCCCGGGCCATGTTCTTGCTCAACCAGGTCGTGCCCACCTTGGAAGAGATCGCGTCACTGCGAAACGGCGAGGCCTCGCAGCGGTGGCGCGCCAGCTACGACCTGCTGGTGGCCCAATGCCTCTGCTATCGCGTACGGTTGTTTCAATATCTGTTGGCGATGGACCGGCACGCCCACCAGCAGCCAACCCCCACCAATCCCGAAACAAACCGCTGGAACCTCGGACGCGCCACCGAAATGATCGAGCCCGAGGAAGAACAGTTTCAGCGTGTCAAGCAGGCCTTCCAGATTGAGGTGCCGCGCGACGAGTACCTCGAGCGACTCCAAGGTTACCAGGAGCAAGCCCGCCAAGGATATGCGGCTGTCATCGCCAAGCACCGAGGCACTCCCTGGGCGCGGCGCGCCGTGCACGAGTTGTCGATGGGATTCGGAATGAACTTCTACGAGGCCCACCGCAGCGAGAACTACGACCGCGAAGGAGTCGAAATTGAGGTGCCGAACTTCTAGATCCCATTCGGGATAATCGTGGCGGCTATCGAACCACGTTCGGCCTTTGGCGTCGTTTCTACGCCGCCGGAACCCGCTACGCTTATGTCAGGCGCACTCCAGAGCAGCCTCAAACGACAAGTTCTTCCAAGCGTGGTGGTCACTTCCCGTCTGACTTTCAGGTCGCGCGGCGCCCCAGATTCAACCAACCCAAATCGGACTGGACCAAGCCATGTGGCCGTTGTGTTGAGTGACGCGCACGTAGTACCAGTCGGGGGCGTCTTCGCCGGTTCGGCGATCGCTGAATCGGACTTGTGCCGAGTACTCGCTGGGCGAGATGAGACGACCGAGGACGAAGCTCTCGCTCGTGAATGGTCCGGTGAACTCGATCACGTTGTCGTTGGCGAGATCTTCCAGCTTTGCGCTGAGGGACTGCTCGGCAGGCTGCTTCAACTCCACAGAGAGGACGGCATCGGGCTCGCCTTCAATCTCCAACACGAGGGATTTGGTCGGGTCTTCGCCGAAACATTGCACGCGCGTGGTCGCCGACGATAGATGCACTTCGTTCTCCGAAACGATCCGCAATCGGTCGCGGCGCTCTTCGTCGAACGGCGCGGCCTGAAAACAAGGCAGCGATCTCGCGATCGTGCCGTTGTCGATCTTGATGTTCATCTCCCAATCGCAGATGCGTCCGAGATCGAGGGCCGACCAGGGACCCCAGCCATATTGAATGCGACATTTGGCGCGACCCGGCAGGGAGACTTCCTCGGCGTCGTCTTGAGGAAAGTGCCGCTCGATGACGCGGCCGTTGCGAATCAACTCGATCGACGCAATCGCGTCCTGACCGACAACCCGCACGTCGATTTCGCGTTCGTCCGTCGGCTCCAGTTCCGATCCCATCGGGGACCCGTTGAGTGAGACTTCCAGTACGATCCGGTCGCCTGTAACCGCATAGGTGCGGCGATTCGAGATTGCGGCAAACAGCGACTTGCGCGAAAGCGTTTCAGCCCACACACCCATGACTCCTTCGCCGTACGCACCCGGGTAACCCAGGTGATCATCGCTGGAGGCGACGAATCCGAACCTGAGTCCCTGCTTCAGTTGGCGGGTGATCGTATTTGCGGTGGAACGTCCGCCGTTGCTGTGGCGAATCATGGGAAACGGCCCGCTATCGCTCTCTGTGCAGCCGTGCTCTGAGAAAATCTCAACGACTGGCGAGGCTTCCGGCGTAAAGAACTCCCAATTGGCGCCGCGCCAGCCCTGCTTGTACGCCACGTGATGCGGGATCGCCAGGCAACCCTTATCGCGGGCATAGTCAAACAGCCGCTCAACATGAATCGGCAGGTACAGGTCGAGATTGGCGTGTGCCGCAATCATGCAGTAATCGCCGAACGCGCTGGAGTGCCACTCGTAGCCGGGAAAGGCGACGAAGTCGTCGGTGTTGGCTTCTTCGATCAAGCGCTTGGTATTTGCCCACTGCTTCGAATGCGCCTCAAAGCCGCGGACCCATTTCATGTGGCGCTCGCCGGGCATCTTCGGCATGTCGTGCCAGGCCGCATGGCCCGTGAATGCGAAAAAATCGAGATGTTCGCGCGCCAGATCAATCGAGCGGGCCAAAGATCCCTTCGCGTAGCCGACGCTGTTATGGTTGTGCAAGTCGCCCCAAAATAGCCGCCACGGCGTCCCGTCACTTGAGGTGGCAAGCTCTGAATCGGCCTGGGCGCCGAGTCTGTGAGACGACGGTTTGAAGGGTTCAGTCGAGTCGCTAGTCTCTGTAGCCATCGGGCGGTCGGTCATTCCTTAACAGTCGAAGACTCTGGCACAACGCGATTTCGGCGTCCCCGTCTTGGAATTCTCTGGATTCCTACTCGTTGGTGACGCTAACCTTCCCATGGGGAGCGTACAAGATTCATTCAAGGTTGGAAACTTCGTCTGCCGACTCGGTCGAACCGATGCCCAAGATCGCGCTCCCCTCTGATGCACCTCACCCGGCTGCACTGGAAATCGACGACCTGCTGGCCCAATGCGAAACGCGACGGCAGCGACGGTCCGGTCCCGGCGGCCAACACCGCAACAAGGTGGAAACCGCCATCGTCCTCAAGCACCGGCCCACCGGGATCGAAGGGCAAGCTAGCGAGCGACGCAGCCAACAACAAAACAAGACAGCGGCGATTCGACGGCTGCGGATCAATCTGGCCATCGAAGCGCGGCGGGCCGCAGATTCCGAGCGGACGCCGAGTTTGCTCTGGAATTCACGTTGCCGAAACGGGCGCATCAGCGTCAGCCCTCGTCACGACGACTATCCCGCAATTCTGGCCGAGGCATTGGATGTGTTGTTCGACGAAGAGGCGGAGACATCTGCCGCGGCCAAGCGTCTTGCGTGCACGGCCTCGCAGCTTGTGAAACTCGTCAAGTCTGAGCCGCGCGCGTGGACGTTGCTGAATGAACACAGGAGCTGTCGGGGACTGCCGCCGTTGAAATAACAAAGAGCTTGCGTTGCTGGTTCGTTCTCGCTCTGATGAAGAGTTCTCACGTCACTCAATTCGACCGGACAGTATGTCGACTTTCGATCCAGCGACCGATCATGGAAGCGGCCGAACACTCTCGCTGTCCGGCAGTCTAGCGCTGCTGATTGGTGCGGGATTCAACATCGCACTCTGGCGATTCCCGCAAGTGGCGCGGGATCTGGGAGCGACCTGGCGGGACACGTTATTCGTAGGGTCGATGCTGCTGTGCGTGTGGGGAGTCCGGCAGGTTGTCCTGGAACTCCGCGGCGGATCCAGCGGTCGCACCACCGCCTCGAAACGTCCCCGCGCCGCCCTGCCCCGCCAGGGAATGATTTACCTGTTGATTCTGGTCGTATTGTTCGTCGGTTCGATCGTGGGCAGGTCGAACATGCTGATGCTGGTATTTGCAGTCATGGTCGGCCCGTTCATTGTGAATGGTTGGGTGACATTCATGATGTTGCAACGCATCCATATCGACCGCCGATTGCCCGAGCGCTCGATGGCCGGTGAGCCCATCTCGGTCGAGTTGGCACTTCTCAACAAACGCCGGTTGTTGTCCAGCTGGTTGTCGAGGGTCACCGACCTAATTGTCAGCGGCAGTGAACGAGTGGCAGGCAGCGTAATGTTCGCACGCGTTCCACCCGGCGAGTCTCGCAGCACCGAGTACCAGTTAAGACCCATGCGGCGGGGACGATACGTCTTGGGGCCAGTCAGCGTCTCCACCCGATTCCCGTTTGGCCTCGTTGCGCGACGTGTCTCCTACGGGGAACGATCGGAACTGCTGGTATACCCCCGGCTGGGGCATCTGACGTCGCGTTGGCGTCACGAGGAGCGGATGGCGGCCGAACTCGTCCCCCAGCGCGAGATGAGCCAGGGCGTGTTCGACGACGAGTTTCACGGATTGCGCGAGTTTCGCTGGGGCGACAATCCGCGGGCCATCCACTGGCAGACCTCTGCTCGTCGCAACGAAATCATGGTCAGAGAGTTCTATCAAAGCCGCGATCAGAACTTGATTGTGCTTCTAGACCTTTCGGCAACAGCCAAGTTGGACCAGCAATCCGCCGAGCAGGTCGAAATGGCGCTGAGCTTCGCTGCGACGGTCTGTGTCGAGCACATGCGCCAGAGCCGCGACGCAAAGCTGCACATTGCCGCCGGCGGCGCCGAGTTCACCAGTTGGGAAGGCCAGGCCCGGCCTTCAAACATTGAGTCGATGTTGGACACGCTGGCCGTCATCGAGCCCGGTTCGGGCGTCAGCCTGTCGCGGTTGGCCGAATTTGCCGGCCTGAAACGAACGCCCACCACGCGAGTCTTGCTGCTGACCACTCGGTTGGAAGCTGCTCAACGCGGACGAGGCTCAAATGGCTTTGACAACGAATTGACGGCGGCTGGCTTGGGAAATGAATTGCAGGTCGTCGACATCGGGGGAAGTTTGGACAAGTTCATTCAGTTCGACTAGTGGAGCCTCAAGACTAAAACCTCGGGTTGAGGATATCTGTCAATGAGCAACACAGGAACGAAGCCCTAACAGGGCACTAGAGATTCGTCGTGCAACTGAAGACCATCTTTCAACTCAGCATCTTCGGGCTGGTGTCGCTGTCGAGCCTGACTTTGTCGCTGGCGGAGCAAGGGCCGATTGCGGCGTTTACGCTGCCGGTTGCGCTGCTCGCTCTGTTCTTCAGCGAGCGGTGGAAGTCTGTTGGCCTGCCGCAAGTCTGGGCCAACGTGCTGGGTCTGATCGCGTTTGGCGCGGCATTCATCGAACTCACCAGCGGGCATGAAGAGGCCCGGCTGCTGGCGGGGGCGCATTTGCTCGTGTACTTGACATGGGTTGCGTTGTTTCAGCCCAAGACGATGCAATTGTATTGGTGGATGTTCGCACTCAGCGTACTGCAGATGGCCGTGGCTTCGGTGCTGGCCTTCGATCCCGAGGTCTATGGTGGGTTGTTGTTGACATATCTGCTGGCCGGCGTCTGGACGTTGTCGGTCTTTTCGTTGTTTCAGGCGGAACAGCAATTCGCGACCACGGCGAGCGAGCGCGACGCCGGATTTCCAACAGAACGAACCGATCGCGGAGCATCGACCCCTGGCAGTTTGATGCTGCAGGCCAGCACGACGCGCGGGACGATCCAGCGCGATCCGTCCATGCGCTGGATCAATCCGCCATTTGTGGCCGGCATGCTGGCGACGGTCGCCGGGTCGCTGGTGATCGCCGCGGCGTTTTTCCTGCTGATTCCCAGGCTCTGGTTGGCCTACCGCCCGATGAATCCGCGGCAACAACAAGCTGCGCGTCCGCTGACCGGATTCACCAAAGAGGTGCAGCTGGGAGATTTGGGACAGATACTCGAAAGCACCGACAACGTGCTGGCCGTCAAACTCTTCGATCATCAGACGAATGAAGAACTTGACGTTGAAGACTACGCCATGGCCTTCGGATACGACGAGCCTTTGTTCCGAGGAACGACGCTGGGGGTTTACGAGGAAGGTCGCTGGGAGCCCGGCAGCACCTTTTCAGATACGCCGCCGGAGATTTCCGTCGCGAAGCACGGTATGGTCCGCCAAGAAGTGACGCGACAGCCGATCGGCACCGAGATTCTGTTTGTCATGCACCCGGTGATCAGCTGTTTCTTTGCAGACGAGGACGCCGTCGAACGGCCGCAGTTCGATTCCACGAACTTGAGAGTGTATGAGGCGGATGGAGAAGCGGCCAAGAGTCCCATCAAGTACGTCGCGTTCTCGCCCAAGCCTGGCCCGGACGCGTCGGCCACCGAGTTTCCGCCGGTTCGCGGCGAGTTTCCCGAAGCCCGGTTGGATTGGTGGCTCAGAGACCAGTTCACCAAGCTGCCGTCCACAGGGCTCGAACGTCTTAAACAGACGGCGCGAACGATCGTCGGCGCCAGGCCCGGTGCCGCGCCCGTTCGAAACCAGCGAGAAGCAGCCCGCAAGCTCGTCGCCTATTTGCGAGATTCCCAAGAGTTCGAGTATTCGTTGGACGCCTCGATCATCGACGTCAACATCGATCCGGTCGAGGACTTTCTGTTCAACCGCAAGAGCGGCCACTGCGAATACTATGCTTCGGCGCTGGCACTGATGCTGCGCGCCGTTGGGATACCGTCCCGCCTGGTCAGCGGCTTCAAAGGCTGCGAGCAGAATATGTTTACCGCCGCTTTCGAAGTGCAGCAGCGCCACGCCCATGCCTGGGTGGAAGCCCATATCGACGGACGTTGGGTGAGTATGGATGCCACGCCCAGCTTAGAGCGGACGCGCAGCGTCGAAGATATGGCGAGCGGGCCGGCGACCTGGCGCGACTTGGTGTCGATCTCTTCGGAGAGCTGGCAACGTTACGTGGTTAACCTGAACTACGTCCAGCAGTACCGCAGCTTCTACCAACCGATGAGAGAAGCAAGCTGGACAGCTTGGGACTTCGTCGCCGGCAACAGTGAAGACGCCCAATCAGCCTGGTCCGCCGTCGTCGGCTTTGCCACCACGCCCCGCCGCTGGCTCAGCTGGCAGGGCGGCCTGGTGACATTGATACTCGTGGCAGCAGTCGCCTCTTTTGCGTGGATTGCACGGCGGGTCTCGAGGCGTTGGGGACGCAGCTGGTGGCAACGCCGTCGTCAGCGGCACGAACGCAAGATTCAGATCGAGTTCTACGAACGGTTCAAGAAACTCTGCGCCGCCACCGGCTTGGTGCGCCCACCTGGACAGACTCAACGGGAGTTTGCCGTGACGGTTCACAGTTCGTGGAACCAGACGCTGTCCCACTCGGGCCTTGAAGAGTTCCCTGCTCGACTGGTCGAGTCGTTCTATCGCGTCCGCTTCGGCCAGAGCCGGCTCAACCCGACTCAAGCTGAGGAAATCGATGGCCAACTCTCCAGACTCGAACAGGCTCTCTCAGTAAAGGGACGACGTTAGGGCATCGGTCGACTGCATTACACAAGCCGGGTGTCCTTCCGGAGGTTACCTCAGCTATGACGATAGGTCTGAGGTGCTGAGGACCGTGTACTGCGGACCATCACGTCGCAACTCCGATTGGAAGAAAACAAGCGTCTCGATGCGCACCGATCCGAACGTCGTGGACGCGAACGCCTCGATCAATTCCGACAGCTCCGGCGGCGGCGGCTGGTTGCGGACGCGGGCCAGTGTGAGGTGTGGCCGAAAAGGCCGCTTCTCAGCCTCATAGCCCAGTCGCTGGAGACGCTTGCTGAGTTCAGACGCAATCGTACTCAGCATCTCGGCACCGGCTAGCCCTGCCCATACAACCGAAGGTCGTCGCACATTGGGAAACGCGCCCAACCCCATCAGTTCTGCCTCGAACGCGGCCTTCCCGGCTGCGACGTCGTGGATCGTCTGGCCGATTGCGGGAACGTCCGCTTGTTTGGTGTCTCCCAGAAACTTCAGCGTTACGTGGATGCCGTCCTGCGCGATCGGCTTGATCGGTCGTCCCATCGACTCCAATTCGACGCAGACGTCGCGGAGCTCGGCAGTGAGCGGAAACTTGACTGCGATGAATGTTCGTAACTGTGGATGAGGATCCGGGCCTTTGGCCATGCTCTTGCGCGACATCGTAGAATCCATGCGCAGCGTCGCGGTCTATGACACCGCGAAGCCATGTCGTCGAGATTGCTCGGGATTGACTGTCGTGCCACTCTGCCGACCCGTCCGAGCGGCCGTTCACTCGACGACTACTCGGCCAAGTATTGCAGGGCCTCGTCGCGGGTGTCGTAATACGGCCAAAGCTTGTTGAGCTTCATGTTCGAGAGCACCTGCACCATCTTGTCTGATGCATTGCACAGCGCGACTTTCCCGCCGTCGTCACACACGCTGCGCGCCAGGCGGATCAATGCACCGATGAACTCCGAGCCGAAGTAGTGCAGGCTGCCGAAATCGACCACCAGATTGTCGATTTCCGGCTCCTTCATCAGCGCCAGCAGTTTGTTCGATTCCAGATGCACCTCGGTGTAGCGGAAACCGTAGGACTCTGCCTGTGGAACCACGACGAGAATTCTCCCATCGCGCTCGATCTGGAATATCTTGAACTGGTCCGACATGTCGTCCACGGAAGCGCTCGGAAGCAACGGTGTATCTCCGCGATTATGGTGGTGGGGGCCGACTTTTTCCATGGGGGAATTCCATTAAGCTATGTCGGCTCGGCGCAATGGCCCGAACCTGGCCGGTGTTCGTTCCTCGATTCCAGCCGGGCCGTCGCCTAGAATGCGACACGTCAACTGCTGCAGACGTTCGCGGATAGGATGCCCATTACGTGCCTCAACGCTTGCTCAACAAAGTTGCGGTGGTCGTCGGCGCCAGTCGAGGCATCGGCCGTTCGATCGCCGAACGGTTCATCGACGAAGGGGCGAAGGTGACCTTGTTTTCCCGCGACCGTTCTCGCCTGACCGATGTGGCCGAGATGGCGCCGGCCCGGGCTCTGGTCGTCCCCGGCGACGTGCGGCGGATCGCCGACCTGCAGGAATTGGCCGACACCACCGTCCGCCGATTCGGCAACGTTGACGTGCTGGTTCACACCGCAGGCATGGCCCCTGCTCTGCCACTGGCCGACTGCACGCCGGCAGCCGTCGATGAATTGTTCGAAGTCAACTTCATGGGCGCCGTGCAGAGTGTCCGGGCCTTGCTGCCGCATTTGAATCGGCGGGCCTCGTTGGTCTTCCTGACGACGTTTCCCGGCACTGCCGCCGTGCAGGGCTGGTCGCTTTACAATGCCAGCAAGGGGGCGCTGAAGGGATTCGCCCAATCGCTGTCGGCCGAGTTGTCGCCGCGCAAGATTCGGGTCAACTGCATCGCGCCGGGTCCAACCCGGACGACCTTTTGGGACCAGCGCCCCTCCGCCGAAACAAGCGCACCCGCCGAAGGCGCCCATGCCCGCGCCCGGCATCGGACGCCAGAGATGGGCCGTCCCGACGACATCGCCGAAACCGCTCTGTTCCTCGCGTCGGACTTCGCCGCCCACATCAGCGGACAGGAGATCGTGGTCGACGGCGGCCAGAACAGTCCGTAGCCGGGTGCTACTGCTTGCAGGTTCTAGTGTGCGAACCTAATCTGGCTGACTGCCGTGCAGACGGGCCGCATCCGAAACATCATCACGTGGAATTCCATCCTTAGCCTATGTTCGATTCAATTCGCTACCTGTTGTTGCAGGTTCGCAATTCCGACGATCCGATGCGGCAACACGAGATCAACAGCTTTGCGCGCGTCTTGAAGACGACTCCCGAGCGCATCGGTCTGCTCGATTTGCTGAACGAAGACTTGAGCGATTCGATGTTCGAGTCGACCGACATGTTCCTGCTGGGCGGCAGCGGACATTACTCGGCGACGGGCGAAGGGCCCTGGATGGATCGCTCGCTGGACATCCTGCGTCGGTTGCGGCACGCCGAGAAACCAGTCTTCGCCTCCTGCTGGGGCTTTCAGGCCATGGCCCGCGCCTTGGGAGGACAGGTCGTCAAAGACCTCTCCCGCGCAGAAGTCGGCACGCACCACCTGTTCCTGACCGAAGCCGGCAAGGCCGATCCGTTGTTTGGACCGCTGGGCGAAGGCTTCGGCGGCCAAATGGGACACGAAGACTGTGTGATCGAACTCCCCGACGGGGCCACGCTGTTGGCTTCGTCCAAACGTCATGACATGCAGGCGTACCGTTTCGAAGGCGTGCCCATCTATTGCACGCAGTTCCATCCGGAACTCAACCGCGACGACCTGCTGCTCCGCGTGCAAACCTATCCCGAATACATCGAACGCATCGCCGGCTTGCCGGCGGAGCGATTCGACGAACTACTCCACGAGACGCCCGAGACCGAGGCCCTGCTGAGCCGGTTCGTGGAAATGGTGTTCGGCTAAGCGAGTCATTCGAACCAATCAGCCGGGCTCCGATTCTCGCGATTTGTCCGACTCGATTTTCTGGAGAGCAGTCGTGGCGGCTTGCCTCACCCGACGGTCAAGTTCCTCGTCGGCCGATAGCTCTTTCAAGACAGGGATGGCTTCCTTCGCGGCGCTGCCAGATTGGGCGAGACACGTGATAGCGTACTCCCGAAGGCTTGGGGGCTGTGGGCGTTTCCTCCTTCGTCTGCCGCCAGCTGACTTCGGCCGATCTGGCGTTGGAGCCGGCAGGTCGTAGGAATCATCCACGATCAACTCGATCAGCGCCGAAACCGCCTCGGGCCCACGTTTGGCCAGTTCGCCCAGCATCCACACACCTGTTGAGCGTTCCGGGTATGTGCCGCGTTTTGCGCGTTCTGTGGCCACGTCGATCAGGTTGGATGGAGGGGTCTCGAATCCAAGTAGCTGCCGTGCCGCGGTTTGATAGACACCCGAATGTTGACTCTGGCTGACAGCCTCCAGGAGCCGTGGGACATAGGCGGTGTCACGCCGATTGACGTGGTAGGCAATCCTGAGGGACTGCTCCGCCACTCCGGGGTCATCGGAACGCGTCAACTCCAACAATATCGGCATAACGGTCTTGGCATTTGCCTTGACCGTCTTTTGAACTGGTCGGCTGTCGTATCCACCGCCGCTATACGAGACCACCCGCAGTACGAAGTGTTGTCGGTTGGCATCGCCGCTCCTTAAGTTGTTCAGTAGCACGTCGAGTGCCTTTGGTGAGTCGAGATACTGGCACCACCTGACTGCCAGCATCAGAACGTCGGTCGAGTACCCAATTCTAGTCTGGGTGAGATCGAAGAGCGAAGAGACATCGATCAATGCCTGCGTGGCTTCGGCCGCGTATCCCGTACGCCCGAGCCTCGCGATTGTGGGGATCATTGCGCTGATGCTCTCTGGATTCTTATCCGTATTGAGAGGGGAGCGTTCCGCCTGCAAGAGGAACCGCCACGCCTCGAATGTCGCCCGCGCCACATGCTTCTCGTTCGCTTCGCCGTGGAGGATTGCCAGCGCCTTAACGGCCGGTAGAAACAGCTCGGGATTGCGTTCGGTCTGCGCGATCTGGAGCCACTGCTCGAAGGTCTTGCCGTTGTAGGTGCCGTGCGTGGACGAGGCGCCCTCTTGGCGGGGCTCTGGCGGGGTTCGCTGGTCGTCTTCGGATTCGCTTGCTGCTTTGTCCTTGTCGGCAGCCGACCCGGCCAGCGCTTGGTTGATTGAGTCCAAGGCTCCGATCGCGTACGAGGCTACCAGATTGTCACGCTCCTCCGTGTACTTCCGAATGATGGGTAGCGCGGACTTGGCTTGGGCCCCCAAACCACCGAGCACCCTCAGTGCGTTCTCACGGGCCGATTTGGGATGGGGGGCAAAGCCGACCCTCAGTGCCCGTTTGGCTGCCGCTGACATGGTTGACTTTGGATCTTCAATGATCTCGACCAAGAGTGGGACGACCTGATCGGATCGATCGGCGAGCAGGCCGATCAGCGAGACGGCTTGGGGAGCAATGTAGTAGCTCCCGCCCAGCGCCGAGGAGTATTCGTTGACGTTTGCGAGCCGCCGCAACCTCGGCAATAGTCGATCCGGATCGGCGCCGCGCTTCACCAGGACACTCGCCGCCCGCACCGCTAAATGGTCATCCTCGTCGGCGAAGACTTGCCACAGAATGTTTTCGATTCGTGGCTCCTCTTGTTGCAACCAGACGATCAAGCCGAACGCCGCTATCTTTTCTTCGCGGGCACCTGTCTCGAGCAGCGGCAATGCGGCCGCAACGATCCTTTCGGAATACTGCTCAGCCGCGGCGCGAATCGGCGATTGGACATCATCTTGCCACCAATGCCACGTCGGGCTGAGCATCGCGAATGCGAACAATCGCTGCCTCTTGTTTCCCGTTTCGAGCACTGTGACCAATTCAGATACATGAGGAGGTTCGAAGCTCCAATACGCGTTGTTTGCCGCGACCACAATCTGGTTCCCGTTGTCGTATCGCGAGACAATTTCCAGAATCGCTCCGACCGCCCGTTTTGCGTTGCCGTCGCTGTGTAAAGCGGCGAGTGCCTTGACGGCGGCGAGCACTTGATCCGGATTGCGCTCGCTCTGTGCCAGATGCAGCCACTCATTGAACGTCTTGCCGTCATAGGTGGCTTTGATCGATCGATCTTGTGGTTTGTTCGTACCTGAAGTGTCGCCGGCGACTTCGCTCTCGGGCTTGTTCGTCTGTCCTGCGGCGGTTGGTTCTCGGAGTGCCTTCTTGATGTCGTGCAGCGTTTGCTGCGTGAGTCCGCGAACAGTCGCGTCGTCGTCTTCTGCGTACTTTCTGATTTCAGGAAGTGCCGACTCTGCACGTGCGCCGAGCTGACCCAGTGCCTTAAGCGCCGCAGTCCGAGCGTTCTTGCTTGGTACTTGAGGATCAGCGTGCCTCCAGCCTGCCCCGGGGTCTCGCAATACCTGCACGAGCAACGCGAGTGCTTCGTCTGAGCGCTCCGCAAGCCGGCCGATGTTCCAAACAGCGCTTCGGGCGATGTCGTGGGCTTCGCTCGGAGTGGCCGTAGCGGGTGGCATAGCCAAAGGTCGAAGTGCGGCGAGTAGCCTCTGCGGGTCCGCGTTGCGTCGATCCAGAACGCGGGCAGCCGCCAGCACCACGTATCCGTCGTCATCGTCGAGTGCCCGCCAGAGGGTTGGTTCGAACGCGTGTGCATCTGGCATTAACTCATCGATCAGGTCGATTGCTCCGATTCGAGTGGCCTGCTGGCCGTTCTTAATGAGCTGTAGTGCGATGGGGATGATGCGGTCGACGTGGGGCCGCACGTCGTCATCGAACCCCGCACGGGTCGAAGGCACGTAACCAAGTGGCGAGGGGCGCCAAGGCTGGGGATTGAGCACCTGAAGTGCAAACAGCTTCTGATTGAGGTTGCCCGTTCGTAGAAGCTGGATCAATTCGTCGATGCGATCGACCGACTCGAAATTCCGGAAGACCGTCATCGATTCATAGACCTGCGCGATGTGAAACGAGTCCGAGCGGGACACGATTTGCAACAATGCTTGAGCGGCTGCAGCCTCGGTCGCATCATCGTGCAGGGCTTCGATAGCCTTGATCGCCGCCCGAACCTGTTCCGGATTGCGTTCGGTACGCGCCACCGCCAGCCATTCGCCGAATGTCTTGCCGTTGTATCGCGGAGCGTCTGGTGGCTCGTCGAGTTCCTCGGCAGGCTCGGTCGGCGTGGCTGTGCGATTAATCTTGTTCAGCGCGGTTTTGGCATACGCGGCGACATCGTGATCTTCGTCGGAGAGAAACTGCTCGATGGCCGGTGCCGCCGATTTTGCCGGCGGCCCGAGATTGCCAAGCGCAATTAAGGCGACTTCGAGTGGGCTCTGCGTTCTGTGAATGCTATCGGAGTGCTCCAAAGCGGATTTGGGATCTCGGGCAATGTCGGTGAGCAGCGACACGACCCGATCCGATCGAGGCGCCAGCTGGCCGATCAGCCACGTCGCCTGGGCACCGACATCATTCCAACCACCAGTTGCTCGCCGGTAAATCTCGCGCACACCGGCAAGTCGGCTGAGCTGCGGCAGTAACTGTTCCGGCTCGGCCTCACGATCCACGAGGACTGTTGCCGCAGACACTGCTACGTGGGCGTCGGTGCCAGTCAGGACGTGCCACAACGCATCCTCAAACCTGGCCGTATCGGGCTGAAGCTGGGCGAGCAGATGGATAGCGTAGATGCTTTCCAGGCGCTTGCCCGTTTCAACGATTGGCAAAACGGTGTCGATAATCTGCTGCGATTTGGTCTGCACAGCGGCGTCAATCGGCGATCCCGACGGATCGACACGATTCAGCTTGGGGTTTAGGACCTGCAATGCGAACAACGTCTGGTTGGTGTCCCCGGACTCAATCACGTCAATTAGTTCATCGACTCGATCCGTCGCTTTGGACTGCTTGAAGAATTGAATTGCCAGATCCAGAACGCTTTCGCGGCCGCCGCGGTTGTATCTGGATGTAATCTGTAGAATTGTGCGGGCAGCCTGACTTTCGTTGCTCTCGTCTCGCAATGCATTCAGCGCCCTGATCGCGGCGCGCAACCGATCGGAGTTTCGATCTGTGCGGGCGACGGCTAGCCATTGGTCGAACGTCTTTTCGTCGTAGCGCGGCGCGGCTGTTGGCGCGGCGGTCGCGACTGATGGTCCGCTCGCATCTTTGCGGGTGATGGTGACAACGGCCTGTTCGCCGCGGGTGAGCGTGAAGACGCCGCCCACCACCTTGAGCCCATCGGTCTCACGCTGCAGGATGATTTCGTAGTTGCCGGAGCGGACGCTGGTCTTGTTCTCACCTTGCTCGAGCTGCAGTTCGTCGTAGACCTCACCGGACCGCTTGACGAGCACTTCGACTCCGGGATCGGAACTCTCGATTACCAGCACGCCCCGGTCGGTCACGATTTGGATGACGTATGCAGCCCCAAGCAACAGAACTGCACCCGCCGCCAGCAACAGGCCGCGGCGTTTCTTGGGAGCCCGACCGGAGACATCTTGCGATCCGCCGGATTGCACATCTGGAAGGTGCGCACGTTGTGATGCGGCGCCGGGCGGTTCGGGGCGTTGCTCGGCACGGCAGTGCAATTCGGGCAGATTTGAATTAGCCGCGAAAGGTTCCAACGCCTCCGCAACTTCGGCTGCTGTTGCAAAACGTTCCGCCGGTTCCTGTGCAACCATGCGTTCAATCACGGTGATCAGTTCGTCCGGCATGCCGGTACGGCGACTGCCAATCGGCGGGATGGGGAGTGTGGCCCAGCGTTTGATTCTCTGGAGCGGCGAATTCGCGCCGCTGCGTTCGTAAGGTGCTTCGCCGCACAGCAGTTTGTAGAGCGTGGCGCCCAGGCTGTAGATGTCGACGCGATGATCGACGTCGTGGCTGTCGTCGCATTGTTCGGGCGCCACGTAGTCGAGTGTGCCGACGAATTGCCCGGTGGTGGTCAACTCGAGGGCCTGCTCGTCGATTTCGGCCAACAGGGCCAGGCCCAGATCGAGCACCTTGACGCGGCCGTCGGGTTGCAGCATCAGATTGGAGGGTTTGACGTCCCGATGCACGAGCTGCCGTTCGTGCGCGTGCCCGAGTGCCATGGCGGCTTGTCGGATGAGTTCGCAGGCGTCTGCAATCGGCAGGGGTCCGTAGCGGCGACCCAGACGGCTGAGATCCATGCCTTCGACGAACTCCATCACCAGAAAGTGTGTGCCGTCGGTTTCGCCGGCGTCGGTTCCCTGTACGACTCCGGGATGGTCGATCTGGCCGACGGCTCGAATCTCACGTTCAAATCGATTGAGAGCATTCGCGTCTCTCATGCGTGAGTTCGGCAGCAGCTTGAGCGCCACGGTCCGGCCCAGCTTGGTATGGACCGCCTTGTAGACTGTCCCCATGCCCCCTTCGCCGAGCTTCTCCAGCAACCGGTATTCGCGGAGTTGGTCGGGATGTGAAGTGCCGGGAGAAGATGGATGGCCGCCGGCCGCATCGGGACGGCCGCCCGCATCGCTGTCGCCTGAGACCAGGCCCTGCACCCGATCGAGAGCCGTTTGGTAAACGGTGTCGCTCTCGTATTCGTCGATCTCGACCCGCTCGCGCAGTTGGCTGATCAGGGGATCCTGAGTCGAGTCCAGCAGGGCAACCGTTTCCTCACAGTTGCGGCACGACTCCAGATGGCTGGCGACGACGTCGCTGGCGTCGTCCGGCAGATTGCCGAGCAGGAAGTCGCTCAATTCGTCACGGCTATAGCAGTTCGATTGAGGCATGAGATTTCTCTGAAGACGTTCCGGACAACGGACAGCGGAAGTGAGTCCCTCTACGCATACATAACGAAAAAGCGCGACAGAACTTGTTGAGGCGATCCCGCAAGCGGCGTCGTCACCAAGAGACGGCTATTCGGCCGCGTCGCCCAATTGCTGCCGAAGCCGGCGCAGGACGCGTGAGCGGGCCTGCCTCACGCCGTTGGAGGTGATGCCCAAGTCGGCGGCGACGTCGCTGGTCGGTTCTTCCTCGACGGCGGTTCGCCAGAAGGCCTGCCAGGTGCGGGGTTCGAATTCGCCACGCACCTGTTCCAAACCGCGGCGGAACAAACCGCTCAGCTGGGCTCGATCGGCCTCGCCATCGTCCGAAGCGGGATCGACGACGGCAGCCATCCGCCGCTGTGCTTCTGTGCCGCCTGTCGCCCTTGCTTCACCAGCCGACTTTCGCTGGTAATCGCGCAGCTTGTTGAGAGTGATCGTCCGCAACCAACCTCGAAAAGTGCCGCGAGCCGGGTCATGCTCGAAGCGATCGATCCCCGTGGCCACCGCGGCGAACACGTCCTGAAATACGTCCGCTGCCCCGTCGTCAGCGCAGCCGTAGCGCCGGCACCAGTGATACACCAGCGGCCCGTACAACTCGGTCAGCTTCTCCCAAGCCTGAGGATCGCGCTCGCGCACACGGCGAACCAGGCTCGCCGATGACGAACCGTTCGATTTCGGTTGGCTGCTGGAACTGTGCATTCACAGGTGCCGGAGTCGCGGCAAGTGGGGCGCAGATCGAGGGGATGAGTTGAGTCTACCGGCGATTTCACTGCGAATCAAAAGCCGCTTCGCTCGGCGATGGCCCAGAATGCGTTCGGGCACGCATTGGCGGAGTGAACAACAGAGACTTGGAGTGGCGGTTCGGCCACAAGGTGTAGCGGAGGGCGTCAGTCACCTCTCCCGCCTGCGGGAGAGGTCGGGCCCTTGGGCCCGGGTGAGGGTCTTCGGACCTCAGGAAGACCCCCTCCCCGACGCTAGCGCGTCCGACCTCCCCCGCTGCGCGCGGGAGAGGTGACCTTCCCTCAGCGTCCTCAAAGCCCCTGGCTGTGAAAAATCTGCGAAGGAAGGAGGGCAACACACTTGGAGAGCATCAGGGCACTGTGTCTTGTGTGGTGTGCCACTGGGGGAATTCGCCGGTGAGTTCGACTTCGGCGCCGTCACGGATCACGCTCACGTGGACTTCGTCGCCGGGTTGGTAGCGGGCCAGCAGGTCGGATTGGAATTCGCTGAGCCGGCGGTTGGTACTCTTGCCTTCGAGGGCGACGATGACGTCTTTCTTTTCAAGTTTGAGGACCATGGCCAAGCCGCGCTGCCGGACCCAGGTGACGCGGAGCGCGAGTTGGTCGCGGCCGTAGCCTTCCTTGTCGCGTTGCGAAGCCGACAATGGATACGCGCGGATGCCCCACTCGATCGGCAGACTGCGGAGCGACTTGCGCCAGCCGAGATCGGTCACACGCCAATCGTCCGATGGCTGTACGTCTATTTCGACCAGCGCTGCTTTTCCGGACTCGTCTGATCGGCGGGCGAGGAACCGCAGAGGTCGATCGTCGTCGGCCTGATCGAGGGCCCAGCGGATGTCGAGTTCGGAATGGATCGGGACGTCGTTGACCCGCGTCAACATGTCTCCCGGCTTCAAGCCGGCCGCATCGGCGGCTGTGGAGGGCTCGACCGCTTCGATCCTGTGTCCGTGTTGATGCTCCAGCACGATGCCGAGACTTTCGGGCACCGGCCAGCGAAACAACTTGCGGCGATCGAATCCGCCGTCGAGGCCCCATTGCAGCAGTTGGTATTCGCGCACCTGGTGGCAATGCAGACAGCCGCGGTGGCCTTGCTTCAGCAGTGGGATGTCGTCTGGAACTTGGGGCTCTGCCGTGCCGGGATGGAACAGGCTCTGCAGATCATCGGCGGACAGTTTGTTTCGTCGATTGTGAACTTCGAGGACTTCGCGCATCGTCTGCAGCAGCGACTCTTTGCTCATGCGGTCTTCCGGTTCGCGGTGATCGCGTCCGCCGTACCGGCTGTAGATGTTCAGATCGGAGTCGAGAAAGAACGCGCTCCAGGTGGTGTCCAAATCGAAGTCGAAGCGGGCGATGTCCTGGTCGTTCATTTTGGTGATCCGCACGCAGACGAAGCGCGCACGCATCTCCTGGATGTCGGGGTCCTGATGAGCAACCTGCCCATCCCAGAAGAAGCACTCCGGTCAGCGCTCGCACCGGAAGACGACAAACAGCGGTTTGTCCCCGGCTGCAGCCAAAGCCGTCGCTTTGTCCAAATATCGATGCCACTCGGGCTCATCGGCGAGGGCAAGAGTTGTTTGGCAGGCAACTGCGACGATGAGGCAGGCGGATTTGGCGTTGATCACGGAGTCGCTTTGGAACGATGGATTCTGAGGAACGACGAATTTCCGGTGTCGGGCAGATTTCATCGTAGCGGACGTGAATGAGGAGGTGCAACGCGGGTGGTGACGGCGTGCGATGTTCCGGTGGCCCGCTGTGCGACGTCTAGCCCCCTCACCCCTCGAACAGACTTTTCACTTTGGATGCGGCGAGACTTATTGTCCCCCTTCTGAAGGGGGACGGCCGCAACCGCCTAACGCCGCATAGGAAAGCGAGAGATTCCCCCGAACGGGGGAGAGGGAGCACGAATTGGTGTGTCTGGAAGAATATGGCGGAAACGGACACTGGAGGCACTGAGTTGGGTGCTTGGCGTGGTCAGCGGTGGCGCAATTGGGTACGATTCCGAGTCAGATCGGCTGTCGTGCAGTACTGCGCGGCTGGCCGGACGCACGGTTTGATTTGGTTCATCCAAAAAACTGGAGGACGTGCCCATGAAGAGGATCGGGATTGCGTCGGCCATTGCGGTGGTCGGTGTCGTCGGATTTCTCGCAGCTGGCGGTCTGCAGTCAGACGCGCAGGCGGGAGATCATGCTGGAGCCTTCAACGTTTACGACTGCACGGGAGCAGCGAAGGGCCAATCGCTCTGCTATCGCTGACGCTTCGGTGCCCGTCCGGTGATCAGTCTCTTCGCCCGCGAGATCACCGACGACTTGGCCAGTTTGGTCAAGCAAATCGACAAGACAGTCGCAGACAATTCTGACGCGAAACTGGCGGCCATGCTCGTCCTGTTGTCCGAAGATCCGGAGGCGGACGAAGCAAAACTCCAAGATCTGGCCGAACGGCTCGACATCGAGAACGTGCCGCTGACCATCTTCGACGGGCCAACCGGTCCTGCGAACTACAAGCTCGATGAGTCGGCCGAGCTGACCGTCGTGATGTGGGTGGATCAGGAAATCCAGGTCAAGCGCCCCTACGCGGCCGGCGAGTTCAAGCAGGCCTCGATTAAGGACGTCCTGCAGGATACCGCGAAGATTCTCGAGTAGCAGAGTCGGCGCGTTTTAACGCGAAACCCATCTTCCAAGAAGCCGCCTGTGGCCCGACCGCAGGCGGTTTTTTCGCTTCGTGGCCTAGCGGGATTGCCAAGGCCCAACCCTCCGACAAGAATTGACTTCGAGCACTCCGGGAAGAACCGAGTGTGACGGAGCGCGCCGGCGGCGTACAATGCAGCATCGACTCCCTGCTTCGTGAGCCTATGAGCGACAACGGCCGACAGCAGCACATTGCGATCATCACCGCCGGCGGCGCGGGGATGTTTTGCGGGTCGTGCATGCACGACAACACCTGGGCGCGGGCGCTTCGAGCGGCCGGCGCGGAAGTGACGCTGTTGCCGACCTACACGCCGATTCGAGTCGACGAAGACGACTTGAGCGCGTCCGAAGTTTTCTTCGGAGGGGTGAACGTTTACCTCGACTACGCCATCCCTCTGTGGAGCCGCATCCCGCGGGGGCTAACTCGCTGGCTCGATTCACCGCGGGTGCTCGGATTGGCCACAAAATTCAGCGTGAGCAACAACGCACAGAAGCTCGGTCCACTGACGCTGGCTATGCTCTCCGGCGAAATGGGCCCGCAGCGAACGCACGTCGAAGAGCTGGCGGCATTTCTCTCGAAAGATCTCAAGCCCGACATCGTCTGCTTCAGCAACGCACTGCTGGTAGGAGCCTTGCGGAGGTTGAGGGAACAGTTCACGGGACGCATTTTCTGCACGCTGCAGGGTGACGACGTGTTCCTGGAGGATCTCGCCGAGCCGCATCGCACGCAGGCGCTAGAGTTGATTCGCGAGCGTGCCCGAGAGTTCGACGGCTTTCTGGTGCATAGCCGCTATTACCGCGATTTCATGGCCGAGTATCTGCAGCTGCCGATTGAAAAGATTCACGTCGTGCCGTTGGGAATCGACTTCAAGGGGCATGATGGATCGCCGGACTCACGTCAGAATGAGCGGCCGACGGTCGGATACTTCGCACGCATCTGCCACGAGAAGGGATTGCACAAGCTGGTCGAGGCGTTTGGAATCCTGCACGCGCGACGGCCTGAAGTGCGGCTGAAGGTGGGCGGCTATCTCGGCAAGCAGAACCGGCGCTACTTTCGGGACATCGAACGCACTGCGCGCGCCATGGGCGACGCGTTTGAGTATCACGGCAGCCCCAGCACACATGCCGAGAAGGTGGAGTTACTGCGATCCTTCGACGTGTTATCCGTTCCAACGGTCTATCGCGAACCGAAGGGGTTGTACGTGCTGGAAGCACTGGCTAACGGGGTTCCGGTTGTGCAGCCCCGGCACGGCGCGTTTCCCGAACTGGTGGAAGCGACGGGGGGTGGGCTGTTGGTCGATCCGGCGAATCCGGGTGATTTGGCGAGCGGCCTGGAAGAACTGCTGTACGACGCTGACCAGCGGCTGGAACTGGCCAAAGCGGGTCACGCCAATGTGCGAGCCCACTACAGTGCGGCCCGAATGGCCGAGGCGACGCTGGAGATCTTTCGCGACGGGCAGCCGGCGGCGGAAGCTGTGGTGTCTGAGTCCGTTGAGTCGAGCTGATTCCGGCAGCAGCAGCGAACCCGGAGCAGACCACAATCGACACGGCTGGGCGAGCCAGCAGTGGCACCCCGCGCGCCACTCGTACGCTACGCCTTGCGGATTCTCTCGCGGCCGTCGCGGACGTTGCTGGTGGCGTTGCGGGTGTCGAGCACGAGCTGCGAATGGCGGACGATGAAGTCGTAATCGTAGGCCGAGTGATCTGTGGCGATGAGCACGCAGTCCTGCGCGGCGAGGTATTCCGGCGTCAACTCGCTGCTGGAGAGGTCGGGCACGTCGTGGTTCCGCATTTGCGGCAGCTTCGGCACGTGAGGGTCGTTGTATGTCAATTCGGCGCCTCGTTCGCGGAGCAGGTCCATCAGCACAAATGACGGGCTTTCCCGCGGGTCGTCGACGTCGCGCTTGTAGGCCACGCCGAGCAGCGCGATCCGGCTGCCCTTAATCGGTTTGCCGGTCTCGTTGAGGAACTCGGAGAGCCGCGAAATGACGTATTCCGGCATTCGCGAATTGACCTCACCGGCCAGTTCGATGAATCGCGTGGATTGGCCTTGCTTGCGGGCCAGCCACGTGAGGTAGAACGGGTCGATGGGAATGCAATGCCCCCCTAGTCCGGGTCCGGGGTAGAACGCCTGAAATCCGAACGGTTTTGTCTTGGCGGCGTCGATCACCTCCCAGACGTCGATCTGCATGCGATCAAAGAGCACCTTGAGCTCGTTGACCAAGGCGATGTTCACTGCCCGGTAGGTGTTTTCCAAGATCTTGCAGGCTTCAGCGATCTCGGGGCTGGAAACGGGAACGACCTTCACGATGGACTGGCTGTAGAGCACCTCGGCAAGACGCCCGCTTTGCTCATCGATGCCGCCGACAACTTTAGGAATGCCGGAGGCGGAGTAATCGGGATTACCGGGATCCTCGCGTTCGGGGCTGTAAGCTACGAAGAAGTCCTTGCCCGCTTGGAGTCCCGACTCGCTCAAGATGGGTAGCAGCACGTCTCGCGTGGTGGTCGGGTAGGTCGTGCTTTCCAGGACAACCAGCTGCCCCGGCCGCAGCGTGGCGGCAATGGCGCGCGCCGTCCCTTCGACAAATCGCAAATCGGGATCGCGGCTATCTGACAAGGGGGTCGGAACGCAGATGAGCAGCACGTCGGCTTCACCCAGCCGTTGCATGTCGTCGGTCGCTTCGAAGCACTCTTGTGCCTTCCACTTGGCGATCGTCGCGGACTCGATGTGCTGGATGTAGCTTTGCCCGGCGGCCAAGGCATCGATCTTGTTGCGATCGACATCGTAGCCGATGCAGCGAAAACCGGCGGTGACAAACGCGTTGATGAGCGGAAGACCGACATATCCCAGCCCAATCACTCCCACGCGGGCCGATTTGTCTTGTATGGCAGCTTCGAGTCCGTGGTCCATTCGGCGGGATCCTTGCGCGGGGATTGTCGCAAACCCTTTTGGGGCAGAGAACTTGCGTCGCGCGGGATCATAGCAGGTGGTCGATTCTGCTTGCAATGTCTCCTGTGGACGGCTGAGCACGTGACGTGTGCAACCGAGAACGCCCCGCCGGTCAACGGGCACTCGATTCGCGGCCGAAGCCTTGATCGAGACACCGCTGATCTGCGGGGCGCCTAATGAAGGGAAACCGAGGCGTCACCTCGGGAACGTTTTGCTACTGAGACTACGGATCGACCGCTTCAAAGATCTCGTTAACGTTGTCTTCCACATTGAGGACGTTGCCTTGCAACCCGATGACCATGTCTTCGTTGTCGTTGACTTTGCTCAGCGTGATGATGCCGATTACCAGCGAGGCAATCGAAATGCCCAGCGTGGCACCGGTGACTCCCCGGCTGACTGAGTCGCCACCGAACTGGCCGCGAACAACCTGGCCGCCAGAGACGAGCAGCGCCTGTTCGTGTGCTGCCGGCGGAGCCGTTCCGGGGGCCCAGGCCCGTACAAACTGCGTGCTCTGTCCGGAGACGATCTGGTACACGCCGCCACGCAGATTGCGGACGACGTAACGTCCGCCGGCGTCGGTCGCGGTTTGAGCGACTTCTCGATCAGCGACTCGAATCGAGACGAGGGCGCCTTCGGTGCCCACACCCTGTGCGTCGATCACGTGGCCACTCAGCGTGCCGTTGGCTGCCAGCTTCACGTCGCTGATGACTGTAGCGTTCTGCACCTGTTCCTTTGGGGTGGCGGCCATCAATTGGCTTTGGGGGACGACGACTCCCAAGCATGCCAGGCCGACGGCAGCTTGTTTCAACAAACGCAATGCCTTCATTTCCGTTCACTCCCTTGTTCGTATCTGCCTTTGTGCGAATGCACGAACAGCCCGAATGGGCAGCTCGATTGCCCGAACTTCCTTGTCCCGATCCAATGGCTCTTGTCGATTACTATCGGTCCGTCCGATTCACCCAGTGCAGACAAATTCGGCACAACCGTTAATGTCTGTCTGAATTCCCGAGCCGCGCGGAATTGCCCCAGTTTCCCTAGGTGCTGCTGCATACCCGGCTAATGGTCTCTGCCGAACGAAAAATGCCACGTCCAATCGATGGACGTGGCATTCGAATATCGAACCACTCAAGATTCTGCCGGCTGAGTGGCAAGTTTCAACGCATTCGATCTAGGGATCGACCGCTTCAAAAATCTCGTTGACGTTGTCTTCCACGTTGAGGACGTTTCCTTGCAAGCCGATGACCATGTCCTCGTTGTCGTTGACTTTGCTCAGCGTAATGATGCCGATCACCAGCGAGGCAATCGAAATACCTAGGGTTGCCCCGGTGACTCCGCGGCTGACCGAGTCGCCGCCGAATTGGCCACGGACAACCTCGCTGCCGGAAACCAACAGTGCCTGCTCGCGTGCTGCTGGCGGAGCCGTTCCGGGCGCCCAGGCGCGGACGAACTGCGTTCCCTGGCCAGCGACGATTTGATACACGCCGCCTCGCAGGTTGTGCGCTACGTAGTGCCCGTTCGCGTCGGTGACACTCTGCGCCACTTCGCCATTGGCGGCTTGGATCGAGACGGCCGCCCCATCCACACCAACACCCTGAGCGTCGACGACGAAGCCGTGCAAGGTACCCGCATCCGCGAGTTTCACGTCGTGAACCATCGGAGCCGCGGAGTTCTGCGGCGCCGCTGCGATCAGGCTTTGCGGCAGCAACACGCCCCAGCAAGCCAGTACGACAGCGGATGTTTTCAGCAAGCTCATGCTTCTCATGTCTAGTTCTCCCTTCCTGGAGATTGTGATAGAGATCTCACGTCCCGTGATTTGGGGACGCCCATGCCATGTGTCCACACCTCATCACGGATCGACTGAGTCGTGATGCAAGATGACCAGGTCTTTCGTATCCTTTGATTCGTCGTATGCCAAGACGGAGAAAACTGTGCTCGTCGTGACACCGGCGATAATCAGGAACGTGATCGGATCCACGCCACCGATACTCGGCATCTGCAGCCCTTGCGCACGGACTGTGTTGGTCGAGGAAACAACGAGTGCACCGGTTTGTGCGGATGGCGGAGCCGTATTGGCAGCCCACAACCGAAACAGTCCAGCGCCCTGCCCGCCGACTACCTGATAGAAGCCGCCGCGAAGGTTGTCGGCCTGGTACCAACCATTCTTGTTGGTCACCACTCGTGCGGCTTCTTGGTCGCCCTGACGGATAGAGACGGCGGCACCGTCGATGCCGATACCTTGATCGTCGACGACCTGGCCGATCAACGTGCCACCCGGTCCAAGCGCCACGTCAACAACCGCCTGATCGTGATCTCGGGGGGCAGCGGCCGAAAGCTGCGCCTGCGGCACGATCACGCCGAGGCAGGCCAAGCCCACAGCCGCTCTCTGGATGATGCGTAAAACTCTCATTCCGTTCTCCCGTGCTCCTGTCAATTTCCGAGAACAGAACCGAATCGGCGTCTGCTCGGAGTTCTTGAAAACGTGACTTTTCCCCAACCTTTCAAATGGTCGATCAATTGTCCTTCGGCGTTTGGAATTTCCTGGCCGATTCGCTGGCTCAACGGTCCGGGCGGACGGCCGGAATCGATGTCCCGCAGGTAGGCGACCAGAACTTTGCGAGTTGCAGCCGAACGGTGCAGTAGAAAGTGCACCCAAGCCCAGCTCTCGCGATAGCCTTCTTCCGTTAGTTCCGAAAAACTCCTTTTGGATTCGAGCGAGGTCAGGTCCGGCTTCCAGCCGAACAACAGGCGGGTCTTGAGGCTGCCGAGGTGAGGATGATCGTCGACTCTCTTCGATGCTTTGACCTCGAAATACTCGGCGAGCCCTTCGTCAAGCCAGAGGGGCACAAACGGGAGAGTGCTGTGCAACAAGGCGTGAGTGCATTCGTGTCGGACATCTGTGGCGTAGGACCAGTGTTTGTAAACATAAACGCGGCCCATGTCGGGGCCCCGCACATACAAGGCACGTCGGTTGATTGCTTCGGGAACGCGATGAGAAAGGTACTTGGCGTAACGCCGTCTACTACGAAACAAGTTGAGTTGGATAGGTTCTTCGCCGGTGCGTAGCTCCAATATTCGTTCGATATCGGCGCCGAGTTGCGCCAACTCGTCCAACAACTCTCGCCCGCTGCCGAGCCGGAACTCGGAGCGGCACGTGAACGGGCCAGCGCTGGCGTGGTCGACCCAGTTGGCGGACGTGTCTGCCGTCGCAACGCTCGTGAGAGGGATGCTTAGCAGGAGCACGACGCAAACTACCGGCCGACTAACGCGGAACCGCAGTCGATGTCGCAAGGAAATTGCTAATTGAAATGGAACTGGAGAATTGGATTGGGGCGCGGAGTATAGGGGCGGTGTTCAGACGGGTCAAGACGTTTCCGCCCCGCCGCAGACGGGACATTTCGGGTTCTTTGAGATTGTTCGCACTCGAAAAGTCATGTCCCGCAGATCGCAAGTCAGCAGTCGTCCCAGCAGCGGCTGTCCGAGTCCGGCGATGACTTTGATGGCCTCCATCGCACCCCAGCAGCCGATGCCGCCGGACACCGCACCAAACACCGGAAACTCGCGCTTCCAGGCTGGCGGATCATCGGGATACAGGCAGGCCACGCACGGCGTCTTGCCTGGAATGACCGTGGTCAATTGTGCGTCGAGTTCGTACATGGCACATTCGATAATCGGCTTTTGTTGCCGGACTGCTTCGCGGTTCATGAGATACCGCTCGCCAAACAGCGGAGCGCAATCCACGACGACGTCGACCTGTCCCACCAATTCGGCTGCGTTGCCTTCGGTCACGTTCTCTGGGACGGCGACGACCTCCAGCCGGGGATTGAGTTCTTGCAGCCGCCGGGCTGCCGATTCGACTCGCGGTTTGCCCAACCAGCTGTGCGTCATCAACAATTGCCGGTTCAAGTCACTCGGTTTGACATTACCCGCATGCGCCAGCACGAGCTTACCGACGCCTGCAGCCGCCAGTTCGTAGGCGACGACGCTGCCCAGACCGCCGCAGCGCGAAACCAACACCGAAGCGGTCTTGAGCGCCTGTTGGCCCTCTTCACCGAAGTCGGGCACCCACATCTGCCACTCGTAGACGGCGCGTTCTTCGGCGGTCAGCGGAGATCGTTCTGTCATGTCTGCGATGAGTCGTCGAAGAAGCGTGTGGATGTCGTGAGCTCGATGCCGGTGCTCAGCCGCCGGAGATCGGGGAGAGGAATGTCACGGTGTCGCGGCCGTTTAACACACGTGCCGCGTCGCCGCGCACCTGCTCGTCGCCCACGAAGATCAGTATCGAGGGTTGTAGTCCTCCGCCCTCGTCGAGCAAGAGCTTTTGTAGTGCCTCACCGTGAGCCGCGGCCACCTGCCCCGCCAGCTCTTGCAGCGAACAGTCGTCGGCGACTGCCACGGTCTCGGCTGCAATGCCTGCAGCGCGTTTGACTTGGGCCGCGTACTCTACTCTCACATCCACGGATGAATGCTCCCTTGCGACGAATTGAAGTTCGGAATCGAATCGCTGCTATACGCGCACCAGTGCTGGCACTGATTGCAATGATGATTGGTTTGCGTACACTGGATTCTACCGAATCAAGACGGCGTCGAAAGGGCTTCGGCGTCCAGTGGTATCGAGCGACTTTGAGGGAAACCTGGATGCAATTGCGGCATCAATCGCGCAACGGAGCGGTCAACGCACTCTTCGTGCTGGCAATTGCCGCAATTGTCGCATTGGCGGTCCTGGGCGCCCTGCTCATCGACATGGGGAACTCGGGCAGCCAGGCCGCTGGAGAGCACGAATTGTTCGTCTTCTGTGCGGCTGGGATTCGCCCGCCGGTCGAAGCCATTGTTGCCGACTACCAGCGGGAGTACGGCGTCTCGATTCAATTGCAGTATGGCGGTTCCAATACGCTGTTGAGCCAGCTCGAAGTCGGCAAGATTGGAGATTTGTACGTCACAGCCGACGACAGCTACATTGCTCTGGCTCGCGAGAAGGGGCTTGTAAGAGAAGCCTTGCCGCTGGCGATGCAGCGGCCCGTCATTACCGTTAAGCGGGGGAACCCAAAGAGCATCGAAGGCGTCGACGATCTGCTGCGCGAAGACGTGCGTCTCGCAGTGGCCAACCCGGATCAGGCCGCCGTCGGCAAAGTCACCCGCAAACTGCTGCGCCAGTCGGGTCATTGGGACCGGCTGGAGGCCCACGTCATCGACAATGGGGTCTTCAAGCCGACGGTGCCCGAAGTCGCCAGCGACGTGAAGATTGGCAGCGTCGACGCGGCCATCATCTGGGACAGCACCGCACATCAGCACGACGACCTGGAAGTCATCCGCACGCCCGAGCTCGACGGAGGGTTGTCGCACGTGATGATTGGGCTGCTGACCAGCACAAAGCAGCCGGCAGCCGCACTGCGCTTCGCGCGGTATATCGCCGCCCGCGACAAGGGCCTGCAGACGTTCGCTCAGAAGGGTTTCGAAACCGGAGACGGCGACTCGTGGTCCGAGAGTCCCGAACTGACGTTCTTTTGCGGTTCGGTGAATCGCCAGGCGGTTGAATCGACGATCCAGGAGTTCGAGCAGCGCGAAGGAGTCCGCATCAACACGGTCTACAACGGTTGCGGAATTCTCACGGCACAGATGCAGGCCATTGCCGGCGGACAACAGGGAGGCTTCCCCGACACGTACATGGCCTGCGATTTGTACTATCTGCAGACGGTCGAAGAGATGTTTCAGGATGCGGTTAACGTCTCCGACACAGAATTGGTGATTGCCGTTCCTGCGGGGAACCCCAAGAACCTTCAATCGCTCGAAGATCTCACAGCAGACGGACTCACGGTGTCGCTCGGCCAGCCGGATCAATGCACCATCGGCGTGTTGACCCGCCAATTGCTGGAAAGCGAAGGCGTGTATGAGGCGGTGATGCAGAATGTTGTCACCGAGACGCCGAGTTCTGCGATGCTGGTCCCGACCGTGGCCACCGGTTCGGTCGATGCGACCATCGCGTTCAAGACCGACACGCTGGCCGAGAGGGACAAATTGGAAGTGATCCCGATCAACTCTGCGGCGGCCAAGGCAATTCAGCCGTTCAGCATCGCTCGTTCCAGCGATCACAAACAGTTAGCGCGGCGTTTCTACGAAGCAATTGCCGCTTCTCGCGATAAGTTCGAGTCGGCGGGCTTTCACTGGCGACTGGAGGACCGGGCGCCTCAGGAATCGCCATGAGAGACAGCTCGACTGAGTACCAGGCCTTCTCCACGTTGCCGCGGCATCGAGTCGGCTCCGATGCGCCGTTCTACGCAATCTTCGGCGTGATTGGAGGCCTGTATGTGCTGTTGTTGCTCGGGATGCTGGCTGCCGATGTCGCCTACATGGCGTCTTCCGACGCTGCGGTGCCGGCGGGTTGGGAGGCATTCGCGCCGCTCATCCGCCCGCTGTTGCCGATTGTGGCCGCAGTCCGCGATCCGGACATCCAGTACTCGATCAAACTCACGCTGGTCTCTTGCCTGTTCACGGCGATCCTGTCGTTGATCGTCGCCGTTCCCATCGGCTATTTGCTGTCGCGTTTCCGGTTTCCCGGCCGAAACTTGTTGGACGCGATCTTGGACATTCCGATCGTTTTGCCGCCGCTGGTTGTGGGATTGAGCCTACTGGTGTTGTTCCAGTTCTGGCCGTTCAGTGCGGTTGCCGACAAGGTCGTCTACCAGATCCCGGCGGTGATCTTGGCGCAGTTTATGGTGGCGGCGGCGTTTGCAGTCCGCATCATGCGGGCCACGTTCGACCAGATCGATACCCGCCTGGAAAACGTCGCCCTGACCCTGGGCTGCACCCGCGCGCAAGCCTTCGGGCGCGTCGTCTTGCCTCAAGCACGTCACGGCTTACTCACCGCCGGCACGCTGGCGTGGGCCCGGGCATTGGGTGAATTCGGTCCCTTGTTGATCTTCGCCGGTGCAACCCGCCGCAAGACCGAAGTGCTCTCGACGACGGTGTTCCTGGAACTGACGATCGGCAAGTTGGAATCGGCCGTGGCGGTGTCGCTAATCATGGTGATGGCGGCTGTCATCGTCCTGGTGATCGCGCGGCTGTGGGGCTCGCGGAGCCTCACGTTGTAGCGCGTATCATCCGTTCTGGATCCGGGTGGCACGAGATGGGCCCACCGGCCGTTTACGCCGCCCGCAACGCCTTGCGTCTGCGGGACCTGACCAGACACAGGGATCCCATGGCGAACAGGGCGAAGGCAGATGGTTCGGGTATCACTGTTGTTTGTTGGACGAACACCAGTCCCGACAATCGGCCGCTCAGGCCCGAAGCTCCAACGAGGTTGGTCGTGCTGTTGCCAACGTCGAAGGAGTAGAGCTCATTTCCGTTGGTAAAGAATCCCGTGCCGGCGCCATTGAATGCCAGGCCCGCCACCCCGGAATTGGCAATGCCCGTGTTCAACACGTCGGTCGCCGTCCCGGTGTTTGGGTCGACTGTAGCAATGAGCAGCGTGTTGGTGGCAAGGGTCACACCGGAGTGGAGTATGTGCAGGATGCCGTTTGAATCAAAAGCTGCCCCGGAGATATCCCGGTCGCTCGCGAATCCGAAACCTCCGACAAACCCACCCGTATTGTTTGCCAGGTCGTACAGGTACAAGCCTTCAGCAGCCACTACTCCAGAGTTCACGACAAAGACATTATCCGTTCCGGGTTGATGCGCTATGCCGCCTTCGATGCTATTGAACGGTAGCGTAACCAACTCGGTTGTTGCGCCATTGTTTGGGTCGATCGAATACAACCGAGGTCCGTTCGTGGACAGAAGATTACCGGACGGGCCCAGCGTGAGGCCCTGCAATCGTGCGATGCCGGTTGAGCCTATGGAGGTCGGCAATCCAGTGGTCGAACTCACACTGAAGAGGTCCATCGGCGGAAAGCTGGAGTCATTCGGCCACGGACCGACCGCCAGCAAACCGGCGTGAGCCATGCTGATCGGAAAGAACACCGCCGCTATCAAGATACGCGCGCTAAACGCCATGTGAACGTCCGAAGTTCGAGTGATTGGTCTAAACGTCGGGCGATCGAAGAGAGACTTGCTGGCCCGAGATTACGACTGTACAGTCGCTCTGATGAGGATGTCAAGTTGGCGGGTTTGCGCAGCGTTCACAATCGCGGCAGCCCCCAAACAGCTCATGGTACGCGACACTCGCGGAAAGGGGGCCCGGAGCCGCCACGATTGTCCCGACGGACCTAGAATCGCGATGGCCGTTCAGTGGCGATCCGTGGCGGAGCATCTTGCCGTGCGAAGCCAGCACGTCGCGTCGGCAGCCGGAGTGTTGTCAGAATCGTCTGTGGACGGCCGATCGGATGCGTTTCCGCCAGGTTGACGTCTCGATTCAGCGGCGTGCAAGACAGGACCACGGAAACACCGTTGCTGCGCCGGTGCCCCTCCCGGCACCACTCGGGAAGCCGCAGCGTCCAGGATGTCAGTCTGGTTTCGCCTGGCGCGATGATCCAGCCCGCCTGGCCGCTCCGGTCGAGCGAATCGTTGAGGACCTCGATGCCGGGCTTGTTTGGCTCGTGGCTGCTCAATAGCTCTCGGGGGCGAGGGACGGCGACCGTCTCTTCAGAAACGTTCATCATGGCCACCGTGACTTCGACGACCGGATTCCCGTCGGCCGCGTCGACAATCCGGGAATCGATGGTTCGAACGGCGACGCGGACGTCGCCAAGATTCGCCTTCTGTCGATAACGTCGCAGTTCCGCGATTGTTGATTCCACGTCAAAACTGATCGAATTCACGATCAACAAGCCGATGAGCGTCGTGCAGACCGTCAGCAGGCTGAGCACTGCTGACGCAATCCGGCTGCGCGCAATCGGCGTCGTACCGGCCGTACGAATCGCTGTGTACACGACCGTCGCCGACAGCAGCAGGATCACCGACACGCCAACGACGGGGGCGATGTTTTCATACTTCGCGGGCAGGACACTCGCCTGCCGCGTAATGATTTTGGCGGTCAGACTGCCCGCGCAGAGTGCGGCGATCGCCAGGCATTGAAACCCCGCAGCATACGAGACACACGCCACGATTGGGTTTTGCTCAAATCGCGTCTTGGGACGAGTCCAACGGGCGAGCCCCGCGGCAGTCATTTTGACCAGCATCACACAAGGGACCGTCAGCAGTAGTATGTCTTCGATCGCCAGCGTGCCCAGCGTATCTCCCAACCGGCTCAGCAGCGATTCGTCGACAGGCCGATCGAAATACAACAGGGCCAGTCGAATGGCGATGCCGACTGAGAGCAGACTCACAATCAGGAACGAGAACGGAGGCGCGGGACGGGCGGTTCCGTTCATCCAATCAACGGCCAATCGATGCGGCCGCGTGAAGACGGCCCAGCCCGTCCATAGCGAATCGGTAAGCAGCCGCAGCAAGCCCACGACGCTCCGCTCCAGCCAGAGCACAGGTGATTCCGCATCTTGGGAACGGTTCTGCCCTTCGCTGACAGGCGACAGCGATTCATCTGTAGTCACGTAGCTGGTCGCTAAGTCGCGCTCCATCGCAACTCCTCGGAGTGATCCATCACACGACACTGCGACGCATCGCTCTCTGCCGTCCGTCACGATGCGCAGATCGAGGGGTTTTCCCTGAATTTCGCCATTCTGTCGAGGCGAGTTCGGTGCATCGCCGGATCCCGGGAGAATCCGGTGCCCTCAACTTCTCACCTGATGCACTCGATGAATGTCACCGGTGGAGCTTGCAGAAACGGCTTCCAAAAGTCATTCCCGTACAGTTTCTCGGCTTCGGGGGACAATCGAGGCGGGTGCCAGCGTACTGTGTGGAAACCGGTGCTTCGCATGACAGTTTCGTGGACGGAGACGGACAAACGATAGTTCTCGATCGAGAAAGATCCGTCGTCGAGGAAAAACGTCCAAGTGATGGGAGATCCGTCCCGCCACTCGCCGACTACGCTGGTCTCGAATCCGTATTGGCGGTAGGAGGGTGCGGTTGGGAAATCGAGTCCCGGGTTGCAGTTGACGGTCACGAACCGACCGCCCGGTTTGAGACAGCCCGCGATGCCCTCGCACATGGCCGAAAGTTCTGCACGAGTCGAAGCGTAATTAAGCAGGTAAGCGGCAACGACCAGATCGTACTGTTCGTCACGCCGCAGATCCTTGGCATCACCCACGACGTAGTCGATGCCCAGCGGTTGATCGACTTCTTGTTGACGGCCCAGCGCAACCATGCCGTCGGAAAGATCAACGCCGGTAACTTTGGCCGCTCCGCTGTGACGAAGCTGCCGAGTGTAAAAGCCCTCACCGCAGGCCACATCCAGCACGCTCAGCCCTTCGACATTGCCGACTGACTGCAACAGTGTGAAACACTCGATGTAGGTTCGCCAGGGGGCCTGTTTCGACCTCTTGTACTGCTCGGCAATCGGGTCGTAATCGGTCGTCATCGATCCTTTGGTCCCGCAAGGAAAGCGTCGGCAATGACAACGTCGGTCGCAAGAGTGTGTGGAACTGCGATGCACTGTCCACCCGACTCGGCCACACGCACTCGACGCTTACGCCTGAAGTTCCCCACGGCTGATGCGGCCCACCTTAGTGGGCCGGCGGCGGGCTGTTTTGGTAGGCGCGGGCGCGGAACAGGAAGTCGATGATGTTGCCTTCGTGCGGTTGCAGCCAGTTTAAGGCGATCGTCTTGACCTCGCCGATGTTCAAACGGTCGATGTTTGTGGCATCGAGCAGTTGTTGCGAGAACTTCGGATTCTCGGTAATGGCGCTGGCGACCAGCGTTTCGTCGATCTTCGAGAGCATCTGCTCCTGCGGGCAGTCCACCACCGAGACGAACGGAAACATATATTCGGTGTTGGCCATCTCCAGGTCGGGGTCGGTGCAATGTAGCACCGTTGGCCGCAGGTAGTCGCAGCGGTCTTGTTCGATGAGCCGCGGTCCGTTGCGGTGCTTTTCGGTGACCTCGGTCACGCCCGGCGTTTTGATTCCCTGGTCGATCTGGCCGTTCATGGCGGCGGCAGCACCCGGGACGGTGAAGGCGGCCAAGGCGGCGGCCGGATCGGTCGGCGACAGCGGTGCGACCGGGCCCATCCGTTCAGCCATGGCCTCGGCGATTTCGCGACCGTGCCGCGATGCCCAGATGCCGGAGCAACTGATGCAGCTGCGGCCGCTGTTGACCAGTACGCTGTCGACCATCAGGTCGAGGTACTTTTCCCACTCGTCGACCTTGTCGTCGCCCAGCAGGATCTTGCTGAAGCCGGGGCCGTGTGGCTGCACGCGGGGGTTGCCCTTGTACTGTTCGACCGTCGGTTTGCCGCCGAAGATCATCACCCGGTCACAGCCATCGACGACGGCGGCGCCGACTTCGGCCTCACCTGGATAGATCGAAATGGCTTCGCGGGGTACGCCAGCCTGTGCGAAGGCTTCACACATGCGGTAGGGCGTCCAGGGTTCCTGCGGTCCCGGCTTGAGCACGAGTCCCAGTTGCAGCGGGATGACCGGCATCCACAGCGTGTGCACGCCGGGCGAGTTGGAGGGCAACACGGCGGCGAGCACCGGTGCGTTGGCCTGATAGCTCATCATCACGCCGCGGCCTTCAGTGCCGTAGCCTTTGCTCAGGATGTCATACGACAGGCCGCGGGTTAAGGCATCGAGAATGTCGCCCATGTGACTGAGCACATAGGAGTTCTTGCTCATGTTGGCCGCGCACATGTGCTCGGGCAGGCCAGTGGTGGCCGACTGCATGGTGCAGAACTGCTCCGGCGTCTGCGTGCCGTTGCCCAGCGGCAACTCGGCGTTCATGTACAAGTCGGCCGCCTTGGAGCACATGTCGACCAGCTGCGACATGGGGATTTCACGGAGAATGTCGCGGGCCCGCTGGGCCTTGCGCATGTCCATTTTGACCATGCCGCCATTGGCCTGGTGGACGGTCGCCAGCTGTTCGCCGCTCTCGAAGTGGACGACGTCGCTTTTCTCGAGGCTCTCGTAAGGCTTTCCCCAGCGGATGACGGGTATCTCAAGCACGTGTGTTTCCTCGGTTGGTTGGATGAGCGCCGCTTGTTTCGGGGCGAGCGGCAGGCGTCAGCCTGCCGGTTGAAGACTCTGTCCGCTCAGACCGGCCGGCTGACGCCGTCCGCTCGCCGAGTCTGCAATCAATATACGCCGACGGTGGTCGCTTCGGCCAGTTCGTGAAACGGTCTCACGCCGCTAACGCCGTCCCACGGATACTTCTCGTGCGGACGTTCGCGTTCGCCTTCGTCGCGTTCGAGAAAGCCAGGAATGAAGAGCTCCTTCGTCAGCGTATAGAGTTTGACCCGGCCAGTCTGGTCGTAGTCGATGATCTTGGTGTGATCGTCGAACTCGACGACTTCGATGACCGCCCGCGGCTGCGGCGCGTAGTAAGTAATCTTATAGTTGTCTGCCGGCTCAAATGGCTTGCCACACGCCAACCCCATCAACGTGTTGCCATAGGTCGGCGTGATGTAGACTTCGTCGCCCAGCAGCTCTTCGCGGGCGAAGCGGTACCACTGCTGCGTGAACTCGGTCCCGCCGCAGAAGATGCCCTTGATGCCCTTCTCCGCGATACTGGAGCCTTCGTCCATCAACCGCATGGCGAGGGCTTCGAGCAGCTTGGGTGTTGTGAACATGCATTGAATGTTGTGGCCGGCCGACAACACGGTGACCGCCTGATCGATGACGTGGTCGCTGTATTCCTTGACCTCGGCGATCTTGCCCTTTTTCAAGAGTTTCACAACCCAACGTGGATCGAGATCGACGCAGAAGGAAATGCCGCCACGATGTTGGGCCATGTGCTCGACGGCCAACCGCAGTCGGCGTGGACCGGAGGGGCCCAGCATCAGCCAATCGGCGCCTGCCGGGAACGACTCGTCTGGGAGCGTTTCGCTGAACATCTCGTAGTCGATCTTGAAATCGTCGATCACCACGCGCGTTTTGGGAATGCCGGTCGTTCCGCCGGTCTCGAAGACGTATGTCGGCTTGCCTTCCAGCCCCTTGGGCACCCAGCGTCTGACCGGTCCGCCGCGGAGCCACTCGTCTTCGAAGAGTGGAAACTTTCGCAAGTCTTCGAAGCAGGTGACGGCCTGGCGCGGGTCGAAGTCGAGCTCCTGCGCTTTGGTGAGCCAGAATGGGCTTCCGGTCTCAGGGTTAAAGTGCCACTCGACCGTCTCGCGAACGTGGGCATCGAGTTGTTGTTTTGCCTGATCGGCACTAGCGGCAAGCTGATCGGTCACGGTCAGTTCGGCTCCAGTTCGGTTGTGTTTCGTGCGCAGGACCGGCGCGCTCCCGAGGGCGGGCAGAACCCTCATCATATGCGGTGGCAATCAGTTTTTAAATCGAGGCGGCTGACGGATTCGAGCTGTGCGGCGGGTGCCACTGGCGGCTGGTCCGACAGTGCCCATGTGGCACGATGCCGTCATGACAACTTGTCAGGCAAGAGCGTAAGGGATTCGGCTCGCTCTGCAGCTCGCACTGGCGGACCAGCCGCCAGTGGCACCCATTGTGTAGGCAGATCCCCTGATTGAACAGCCAGTGGCCGCGGTTTTGGAACTCCATTTCTTGTAACGCTCACACCGCCGGACGATCCACCCGCGGCACCCATATTGCCGGGCTGAGACGCCAAACTCAGCCGCCTCAGCGCCAGGGCTTGCCGTTCTTCCGCGACCCGCAGACGGCGACTTGCATGCCCAACGCCGCTGCCATGGCGGCTCTTGCCAGCAGTGCCTTGTCGGCTAAAGCGGCAGACTCGGCGTAAGCCACCTGGATGTGGTTCGACTTGTGGCGGGCCATCATCTGGTCCCGCGTGACCCCGTAAGTGACGGCGTGCATGATGGGCCATTGCGGCGTGGTCTCGTCCCAACGACGTTGCGTCTCCGCCTGCGGAAGGGCGACCACCTCGGCCCGGCCCAGATCCATCTTCAGCCGGTTGTTCTCGATGTAGATCCGGGACCAAACGATCTCGCCCGGTTTGGAGATTCCACGGAGCGTGCTGCCGCCGTTGGGGAAATACATGGGTGGCTGCCGATGCCCGTCGGCTCCCTGCCATCCACCCTCAAAGTGGGCCGGCGGGGCCGAGCCGCTAATGAGCAGGACCCAGATGTAGTCGTCGATGGTGCCAGATGCGTCGGCGTCGCCCCAACGGATGTCGTGCAGCGTGTTCTCGACGGGTTGCCCCATCGCCTTGTGCACCCGGTAGATCATCAAGCCGTCGAGACCGGCGCACTCATCGACTTCGTTGAAATGGGGCAGCGGCTCCCCTTCGTAGAGCACCCGGCTGCCGTCGCGACTCTTGACCGGCGGACGTTCGGTGTTGTTGAGCGCTCCTTCGACCAGGTCGCTGGCCGGCATGACGTCTTTGAGGCCTTGTTGGTACTGGATGCCGATCAGGTCGCAGCCAAAGTCGTCGGCAATGCGGACCGCCGCCACGTACATTTTGCATTGCTGATGGATCTGCTCGTCGGTCAGGTCTTCTTCGTGATTGGGGCCGGTGTGAAATGTCATGCCCCGCTGTTCCATCCAGCGGCGAACCTCGGTCGCTTCGTCATCACTGACCTGCTGGGACTCGTGGTAGAGCGCCGACTGGCTGAGCCGCTCTTTGAATACGCCGGTCGGATTCAGCAGATGATCGGGAATAATGGCGTTGAACATCCCCATGCAGCCTTCGTCGAAGACGCCCATGACGGCTTTCTCTCGCTGCAATTGCGCAGCCAATGCCGTGCCCAGTTTGCGCTCTTTCGAGCCGACTTTGACGTGCTTGAAGGGAGCGACGTGTGCAGTTCTGTGTGTGCAACGGCCCGTCTTTAGCCACTTTCGCAAACGCTTGGTGAAGTAGTCGTCGGTGAAGTCGTTGCTCCACAACGTGGAATACTTCACGCCCGCTTTGGTGAGCGATCCGTTGAGGTTGAGCATGCCCACCAGACCGGGCCATGTTCCCGACCAGTTGGCTACGGTCAGGATTGGTCCCCGATGGGCGAGCAATCCGGATAGCACGTGATGCGAGTACTGCCAGACCGCTTCGGCCACGATCAGCGGTGCCTGCGGGTCGACGTGCGAAAAGACGTCCATCCCGCCGTGCTGCGAGTCAATGAAACCATGTTTCTGCTGGGGATCGAAGGCATGGGCCCGCACGACTTCGTAACCCGCGTCTTTGACGGCGGCGGTCAGGGCGGCTTCCATGTCTTGCTGGGCCTCCCAGCACATCTGATTGGCCGAAAGCCGCAGATCGCCGCTGGCAACCAGCTGAACCTGCTTCTTCTTCAGTTTGGGCGGTTTCTGCAACACGGGGACGGCGTAGGCGGTCATGGTGTCGATCTCTGTTCGATGTGGTCTATCTGGCGGGGTGATGAAAGGCTGTGCCACTGCTCTGCGAGCAGTGCTCTTGGTTCTCGGTGCGAGCGACGTCCGCACGGCTGACACAGCCGTGGCACGACGGGCAAACTCTGCGATGCTGGCCTCAAAGTCGGTGTGGTCCGTCTAACTGAGCGGGTGGTCGGCCATGATGTCGGCCAACTTGCGGTAACGTCGATACAACTTGTCGTACTCGTGATGGGCGCCGGTATCGGGTGCGACGATCTTACCGCGACTGTCGGCTGAATCCGCGTCGCCACCGGCCATGGCGCCGATGGCCTCCGACGTCGATGAGAACAATCGATGTTCGGGGTCGGCGGCAAGGACGCCGAGAATGGCGGCTCCCAGCGCCGGTCCTTGTTGCGACGGGTGGATCGTGATTTCCAGCCCCAGCACGTCCGCGTAGATCTGTACCAACAGCGGATTGTGGTGTGGCAGCCCCCCGGTGGCGACCAACCGTTCGACCGGCACGTCGTTATCGCGGAAAATATCGACAATCCATTTGACGCCGTAGGCCGAGGCTTCCATCAGCGCCCGATACATATGCTGCGGGCCATGGTTCAACGTGAGGCCGACGAACGCGCCGGATAATCCGCCGTCCATCAACGGCGTGCGGCAGCCATTGAGCCAATCGAGACACGTGACGCCTTCGGCACCCGGCGTGAGGGCGCCTGCCAGACGGGTGAGTTCGTCGAAGTCGGCGTGGCCCACCGTCCGTCTCAGCCAGTCAAATGCGTCGCCGACGGCTGCCTGCCCGGTTTCGTACCCGAACAGTCCCGGCAGGATCCCGCCTTCGACGACACCGGCCACGCCGGGGACGTTTCGTTCGTCGCGCGCGTTGAGCATGTGGCAACTGCTGGTACCCAGCACCATCACGAGCGTGCCCGGCTCAGCGGCGCCAGCGCCCGGCACGCCGGAATGGGCGTCGATGATGGCGGCGCTGACCGGCAGTCCGGAGGCCAGTCCCATACGTCCGGCTATCTCATCGCATAAGCCTCCAGCGCATTCCCCCGGCGCCAGGAATCTGCCGGGCATCTTTTCTGAGACGACCTGCTCGAGTTTGGGATGCAATGCGGCGAAGAACTCCGGCGAAGGAAAACCGTCGGCATGGTGCCACATGGCCTTGTACCCGGCCTGGCAGGTGGAACGGGGCAGAGTCGCAGCGTTACCGCCGACAAGTCGCCATACGAACCAGTCGCCCGCCTCCAGCCAGACCTCGGCCGCGTCGTACACGTGGGGCGCGGCGTCGAGCGTTTCGAGGACCTTGGGGAAGAACCATTCCAGGCCGATCGTGCCGCCGTACCTTTGTAACCAGGTTTCGCGCCGCTGGAGCGCCAGTGCGTTGATCCGTTCGGTCTGCGACTTGGCCCCGTGATGTTTCCACAGTTTGGGCCAGGCGAATTTCTCGGCGGCCAGGGAATCGAGCAAGCACAGCGGCGTCGCGTCGGCAAGCGTCGGCAGCATCGTACAGCTCGTGAAATCGACACCGATTCCAACGACAGAAGCGGGTGGCAGACCTGAAGAGCCCAGCGCCTCCCGGACAGCCGCGTAGGCGCTTTCGATCCAGTCGTTCGGATGCTGCAACGCGAAGTCTGGCGGGAGTTTTTCGCCCGTGCCGGGCAGGGTATCGGTGATCTGGCCATGTTCAAAATCAACGACGGCAGAGGCCCGCTGGCGGCCTTGCAGGTCCACGAGCACCGCACGCACCGATTCGGTGCCGAAATCGAGTCCCAGTCCGACCTGCTCGGCTCTTTCCATCCAGCTCCCCTTGGTTTGCTTCGAACGATAATGCCGAACGTACCGGCCTGGGCGGGTCGTCTGCAAGTCTTCATCCGGGCTTAATCGCGGCGCAAAACTGTGGCTCTTCCTTCCCGGTACACGCCTCCCGCAGCCGGCTCGACACCGACCATATTGACCAGGCGCTACAATCGTTGCTGTTGAGGAAAGACGACATGAACGGCCGGAAGATCGGCATTTGCCGTTTGACCGGCGTGTTTGCGTGATCTAGCTTTCGATGCCCGCCCATTGACAAGGCGTTGCTATCCCGAATCCCTCAGCTGCTGAACAAGAGCGAGCAATGTCAGACATCGGAACCAAGCTCTCCCCTGCGGAATTCCTGGCCGAGCTCACGGAAGACGGCCCCGAAGCCGAATTCCCGGATCTGGAAGACGGCCTGGACGATCTCGATTTCAGCGACCTTGACGAGACAACTCAGCCACGAGACGAGGAGCCACCCGCTCCGGAAGTTGCGGTTGGTCTGGATGAGAGCGGGAGCACCGAGTCCGAGCCCGAATCAGAATCACCGGCCGTCAAGAAAGACTCGCATCTGGCCGAGTTGTTCAACCGCGTGGGTGCCTTGCTGGGTGGCTCGCAGGATGTCGGAGATGAATCGTTCAAGCCGCTCGAGCCGGAGACCCTCGAAGACGCGCAGCTGTCATTCGAAGAAGTCGAGCGACTGATTCTCAAATACCTGCTGTCGAAGGGATCGGCTTCGGGTCGAACCGTTTGCTCACAAATCAAATTGCCCTTCCACATCGTCGACCCCATTCTCAAGCAGCTCAAGCAGGACCAGATGGTGGTCTTCAAGGGGACTGCCGAAATGGGCGACTACAACTTCGGCATCACCGAGCTGGGACGCGATCGGGCCCGCAGGTACGCCGACGAGTGCTCATATTTCGGCGCCGCGCCGGTTCCGCTCAGGGACTATCTGGAAGCGATGGCCGCCCAGAGCATCGCCAAACAACACGCTACCGAGGAAGACCTTGAAGAAGCGTTCAACGACCTGATCATGAACAAGACCATGCTCGAGCGGCTGGGACCGGCGATCAACTCCGGCCGCGGTATGTTCTTGTTCGGTGAACCTGGCAACGGTAAGACCAGCATCGCCGAACGGGTGACGCACTGCTTTGGCACGACGATCTGGATCCCGCGGGCCTTGGGTGTCGACGGCGACATCATCCGCGTGTTCGATCCCGGCGTGCACGACGTTGTCGAGATGCCTTCATCCGACGACGGAATCTTCGACTTGTCGGGCATCGACCAGAGATGGGTGCAGGTCATTCGACCGACGGTGATTGCCGGTGGCGAATTGACGATGGACGAGTTGGAAGTCACGCAGAATTTACAAACCAAGATCTGCGAGGCGCCGCTGCAGCTCAAAAGCAACTGCGGCACGCTGGTCATCGACGACTTTGGTCGCCAGACGATGCCGGTCGATGAGCTGCTGAACCGTTGGATCGTCCCGCTTGAAAAGCGATACGACTTCCTTAACCTTCCCAGCGGCAAGAAGATCCAGGTACCGTTCGATCAGCTGATCATCTTCTCGACCAACCTGGAACCGAAGGACCTGGTGGACGGTGCCTTTCTGCGGCGGATTCCGTACAAGATCGAAGTTCTCGATCCAACCTACGAAGAGTTTCACGAGTTGTTCCAGCTGATGGCGCCGATGAGCGGCTTCGCGTACGACAAGAAGTGCATCGACTACTTGATCGAGAAGCACTACAAGCCGCTGGGTCGTCCGTTCCGCGCCTGTCAGCCCCGCGATTTGCTGCAGCAAGTGAAGAACTTCTGCACCTACAAGCGGCAAAAGAAAAAGCTCTCGCCGCAAGCCTTCGACTTTGCGGTCGACAACTACTTCTCCGTGATGTGAGCCGGTAGGCACCCGTTGCCGGCGGGAGCTGATTTAACATGCCGCACCTGAGTCGAAGGTCCCGCTCGGCAAGCTCATCCTTACCCACATCTTTTGAGTCCCGCTCGGTAGCCGCGAATGGCGAAGAGTAGGGTCTCGGTTCCCTTCCAGATTGTCTGCCAGCCTGGTTCACCATCTGACTTTCGTCCGA
>Ga0315338_1000331_pt1 | contig 130653 bp, 119 predicted proteins | sample ASW8metaG_FD_204518 | JGI IMG/M metagenome (GOLD analysis project Ga0315338, IMG submission 204518) | Ammonia-oxidizing marine archaeal communities from Monterey Bay, California, United States - ASW #8 | ecosystem: Environmental > Aquatic > Marine > Coastal | place: USA: California | collected... | reverse complement strand
GTAACTTGCGCACGATCTGTTCCGGCGTGTGCCGTTTCCTTCGTCTCCTCGTCATCTTTCAGGTCTCCTTGCCCTGCGGGCTCAGAAACCTTCATAAACGATGGATCAGCTTTTCAACAGCAGGCCACAGGAAAGGGTGCTCTCTCGGTGCCAGATGCGAATGAGGTGAGAGAGTTCATGCTCAGCGGAAGCGAGAAAAGACACGTTTAACTGTCGGGAACTCATTCCATTTGTACTGTTCCAGTTTTTTCTTCGCCTCTTGTTGCTGCTTCGTCGGCGTCGTTTTCTTCACTCGTCCCTTCGGCGCTGGGATTTTCCGTTTCGCAGTTGAAGTCCGTCTCTTCTTCGATCTCTGCTCTGCTTCCTTGTGTGGATGATCTGATGGTTCCACAACTTCCGCTTCCTGAACTGGCCTCTCTACTCCGTTCTTTGCTTGCTCAGGTGTTACCGTGATGGGTATGTCTGGCTTACTCTCTGCTTCACTCGGTATCCTGCCTTCCCGCTTCAGTTCTCCGATTGCCACACCGAGTTCTCGCATTATTTGATTGGTCTCCTTGTCCCGCTTTCCCCGTGCCGTCTCTAACTTGTTTCTCTCCTTCTCACGTGCATTGATCTGCGTAAGTTGCGTTCTTAGGTCGTTGATCCGTTCATCCTTTTCGTCCAGCCGAGCTTTCAGAGTAGCGATCTCGCCTGACTGATCTCCACTGGTCAATTGTTGGCTCTCAGTCACCTTTGTTGCTGTTCTCGATGAACGCACTTGCGGTTGAATGCCAGTCCCCTCTTCCTTCTTTTTCTTTCCCCTCTTCCAATATCTCGTCTCCAGGAGATCACGGGCGATGAACACCTCTGGTGCCTTGCCCTCACTGTTGAGTTGGTCAATGTCTCCTTTTTTGATCTCGGTGCCATCAACCTCGGCTCCATCGTTGAGCAGGACCTTCACCTGTTTGAGAAATGCAGCGTCTCCCCTGTTTCGTGCTTTCTCGAAATCACGACGAAACGACTGCTCAGAGCGATGGTACTCTTCAACAGCTTCAAGCCGGGAGATGAAACCAGCGAGTTTGGCGGGAGACATTTACGTGGAAGGGTTACACGAACAGCGTAAGGCTTCCATTGGAAGGGTGTCAACGAAATCTGGAAGGGTCACGTGAAGGGGTTACAGGCTGATTTGGAAGGGTCACATGGAAGGGTCACTACGAGCACGATGTGTAAGGTCTTGAATTCTGCTTGGAAAAGGAGAAACGGTCTCTTCTGGTGGTGAGATCAGCGCATACGTGGAAGGGCCACAATCTGCTGATGGAAGGGCCACATGGAAGGGCAGCAGGAACCCTTCCGTGATGGGGTGTCAAGCAAGAGTGGAAGGGTCAAACGGAGGGCCACCCATTTTTGGAAGGGGATTGCTCCCTGAAACCATTCAATGATCCGAAGGAAGCAGCGACGTGATTGCTCCACCATCGCCATCTTCAATGAACCACAGTGCCTCTGTCTTTGTCCGGGTCTTCAAACACCTGGAGGTAGTCCAGGCCGTTGTGCATCTCTGCCTGTTGCCAGAGAATCTTGAGGCACGCGATGATCACTTCTTCCCGATACATCGCGATGGCAGCCGGTGTCGCCGCGAATGGTTTCTCTGGTCCAGGCCGGAAGAAGTTTTCGGAGTCCGGGTGATCGAAAGAGATTTCCTGCCGCTTGAGAATGGGGCGCTCCATCGAGTGACAGAGTAGCATGACTCAAGGGCACGCACTTGCCGTCCAGTACGAAAGGGGAGTGGAAGCAGTTCTTTCAACCAACTGTCCAAAGTCCGCACGGTATTCCGCACGGAATTCATCCCGTTTCCTGGCAAATCATGGAATCTACGGAAATCGGGGTCATCGAAGCCACCAACAGAAAAAGCCGCAACCCCTTTCGGAGTTGGGCTTTGGTCAGTGCCTCCACAAGGACTCGAACCTTGAACCTACTGATTAAGAGTCAGTTGCTCTGCCAATTGAGCTATGGAGGCTGATTCGCAAACAAAGCATCCACGAGTCACGGGTTGCAATCGTATTTTGAGGTCGCTGGTTCGTCAACCATCACGATGAGACGTTTGCGACAAGGCCCGCGCGGTCGCAGTAGAGTTGACGCCGCGCACTCCTCAAAGGTTCGGATCGACTCCGTTGCAGCGTGTCGACGAAACTTCAGGATGCGTGCCTGGGACACGCGCAAGAACGGCACCGAGTACGGGTAGTCGTTGCAAGTTGGACTGTCGGCAGACGAGAATGAGAACGGCGACTCCGGGATCGTCAACGTGCCAGCCTTCGTCTCGCCGCATGCCAATGCTTTGGCCTGAGGAGACATGGTGTGTGAACGCACTCAACCGGTCCGGTTTCGAATTGGAGAATCGTCAATGCAACGGCACAGATTTCAGTTTTCAGGGCGCAACGGGGTATTCGGGTTCGGAATCTGGCAGTCAACGGGGCTGCTGGATCACGACGCCAAGCCCGGGCGATCCAGCACAATGCTGCGCGCGATCACAGGCGTGACGCTACTAGCGCTGGCGCCCATCGTCGCAGAAGCCCAACTGCCGAAGCCGAAGCCCGCGCCGATTTCCGCCGAGTTCCCATTCGAATCAAAATACATCGAGGTGCTCGGCTCGCGGATGCATTACGTTGATGTCGGCGACGGGGATCCCATCCTGTTTTTCCACGGCAACCCGACGTCGTCGTACCTGTGGCGAAACATTATCCCGCACCTCAGTGGCCAGGGCCGGGCGATTGCCGTCGACTTGATCGGCATGGGCAAGTCGGACAAGCCTGATCTCGACTACACGTATGCCGATCACCGCAAGTACGTTGACGCTTTCATTGCAGCGCTCGAACTTGAGAACGTGACGCTGGTCATTCACGATTGGGGCTCGGTGCTCGGCTTCGACTACGCCTCCCGGCATGCCGAGAACGTCGTGGGCATCGCCTTCATGGAGGCCATCGTGCCGCCCGCGTCGCCAGCCCCCGACTACTCGGTAATGGGCCCCGCCGCACAAATCTTCAAGGCGATGCGAACGCCGGGTCAGGGCGAAAAGATGGTCTTGGAACAGAATTTCTTTGTCGAAATGCTGCTTCCCGGAGCGATCGTCCGGCCTTTGAGCGATGAGGAGCGTGCCGCCTATCGGGAGCCCTACCCGACACCCGAATCGCGCAAACCAACGCTCCAGTGGCCGCGTGAATTGCCGATCGCCGGCGAGCCAGCAGCCAGCGTGCAGGTCGTGACCCGAGTCGGCAAGTGGATGCGAGAGACCAAGTTGCCCATGCTGCACCTCTGGGCGTCGCCCGGTGCATTGAATCCCGAACCGGTCGCACAGGCCTTGGCTGCCGAGATCAAGAACCTGCAATCGGCGTACGTCGGAACCGGCATCCATTACATTCAGGAAGACCAGCCCGAGATCATCGGCCGCACAATCGCCGACTGGAGACGCCGAATCTACAAACAACGGCACTAGCTAGAGCGCATCTGACATAAACGTAGCCGGTTCCGGCGGCGTAGATACGACGTACAAAGGCCCAACAGTGTCGGATAGCCGCCACGATTATCCCGGATGGGATCTAGTGTTGTCGCCGAGCAATTCCGACGTTGCGGTCAGGCCAACACGCCGCACGCTGGATGCGCCACGCGGCATCCTTATTCGCTCGCCTTCCGGCACACGATGAGTTTTCGTGGCGATGGAGACGAATCGTGCACTTCACAGGACACGAAATGCCGCGACAACACCTTCAAGAAATTGTCCAACGTATACCAACGATGTCGCGGTGTGACCCATTTGCGCACATGCACGTCGTCAACCGGGACAAATTCGATGATTGCCTGCTTGCGTGTGTAGCGGGCGATGATGTCCGCAATCGGTTCGAAGAACAAATGACACGTGAAGACAAGATGATGAACGATGGCCAACGCCAATACGGTATCGCAACTGAGCCGGTCGAATGCCGATGCTTTCCCGAGCCCGATGCTAAAGGGCGGTGTTGGATACCGAAAATCCAAAACCAGCGGCAATATCGGGAGGTCACCATCTTTCAGGCGGTGATACAGCCTGCAAATTGAGGCGTCGTCGGCGTCAAAACAAACGACCCGGTGGCCCATCGACGCTGCCAGTTCCGCATACCATCCTTTGTTCCCGGCCATGTCCAATAGCGTTCCCGGCTCAACGGCTTCGAGGAGCCGATGGACTGCCGCCGCTTTTTCTCCAAATTCCTCCGGTTGATGAACGGACGGCATCCCCCCTTGGCCGTAATCGGTCCAATCGTTCCCAGTCGGTTCAACCTCCAATTGGTCGATCCAATCACTCAAGCGGGCGAGTCGACGCGATATGTTCTGACTGCTGGCGCGAATCCCCATTAGCCAATACGAAACTGGCGCAAGGCGATGTCGACGACGGTCGTATTTCTTCTTGAGATAACCCTGCCCAATTTCGCAGAAGACGGCACGCCCCAAATCTCGGCGGCCCTTCGAAATCAGCCACAGAGGAAGAGCGTAGTTGTAGCGAAACGGCGAGAAATGAAATGGCTGGTGACGTTCGGCAGCCACGATCGATCCAAAGTCGATCCAGCACGCCTTGCCTTGGATGAATTGAACGTTGCCGGGCTGCGTGTCTTTCAGCATCAAGCCGCGCGAACTGAGTTCTTTGTGCAATCGGCACACCATTGCCGCGGCATCCTTTACCATCGCACTGCACCACTCTGACCACTGCGACAGAAACGGAATCTTGCGGTGTTCCAGGACGAGATCGTAGCCTTCGACGCGAATGTCGCTGACCCACGTTTCAATCAATCCCGCGCGGACCAACTCGTCGAATCCATCCGATTGCACCAATTCCTGGTATAAGGTCGCGAATTCAGGCGCAATGGCGCGAAAAACACGTCCCTCGTAATGAAAGACCTTGCCTGCGGGATCGACAACCGATCCCCGATCGAACTCGACTTCGTCAATTCTTAGCTGCATGCCTGGCAAAATCGCTTCCTATTCGATGCATCGCGCCACCCGCCGCAGGAGTGACCCCCAATGCGGCAGACAATCAAGAATCAGATGTGTTTCGATTTCAATTTTCCATACACGATGCGAGTGCGCCGTTCCGGCGCCAGCTTGGGTGGAACGAGCTTACGTTTCAATCTTCGTAGGGCCGCGAATCGTTCAGGTGGTTTCTGTCCGCTCTTGATCTGGTCCGGAGGAGCCTGGACTGATGGTTCGATGCCAACCCGCCGCAACATTGATACGGCATCTCCAAGAGTCTGCAGATACATTCGATACAGCATGAGTCCAGCGTGGCCGATCCGATAGTCTTGGAACAGCCGCACAAGTCCGTCGTCGTGCAGCCGCAACCCGTGGAAGTGATACATCACTGGATCGACGCCGTAGGCCCCACGTAACGCATAGTGCTGAACGTTCCAGGGTGCTAATGTGTTCTCCGTCGCCTGCAACACATGCACGTCCGGGCCAAACAAGGCCGGCCAGCGATCCAGATACTTCTGGTCTCCGAATCTGCTGTCTTCGACACGGCGATAGCACCATTCGAGGCAGCGCTGCTGCCACCAGTGCATGACGCGCTGCGCAGCTTGGGAGCGGTCGAAGGTCACAAACTGTACGCAGAAGCGGCCGCTGGTCGCCGTCTGGTCGTATTCGGGTGCGTACGCATGTTCTGTGATCAAAACATGGCCGCCGCTGGCGTCCAGCTCTTGGAGCAGGATGCGGGGATCCTTGAAGAAGCAGACATCAGCGTCCACGTACGTGACCCGCCTGACCTGTGAATCGCGCTTGAAAACGGCCGCCGCTGAGAACGGTGTCACCGTCCAGCAGTACTCGGCGCGGTCTCGGTCCGGTTTGACGGCCAGCAATTCAGGGGTCTCGACCTCACGAACGGGAATCGTCTCCAATTCCGGCAGAGCGAGCCGATTGAGCTGCTCTTCGGCCGCCTCATCCATGCAGATGACCCACAATTTGAACGGTCCGGCATGATCGACGAGCGATTGGTACAGCGCCAGTCCGATGGACAGGAATCCGCTATCGAACAACGTAACGAATTGTTCGGATTGTCGAGTCATCGGGTGGTGCGATAGCGGGGATGAACCACAGAGGCACAGAGGCAAAGAGCATGACAGGAATGTGTGTGCTGCATCGCGCAACTCTTTCTTCTCTGTGTCTCCGCGTCTCTGTGATTCTAGTAATCTGCCATACTAGTGCAGGGATGCGTGCGAGTTCAGCAGTACTCGCCCAAGCCGTCGCGAAAATAGTCCAATGAAAGCTGCAGTCCATCGCGCAGCGGCGTCGTCGGCTTCCAGCCCAGGACCTCGCGGACCAGTGAATCGTCGGCGTAGAAATCACCGATGTCGATCGCTTTTCGATCTGCCGGGAAAGCCTTGGTGTCGAATTCTCCCTGACCATTGATCTCAACCAACAGCTCTGCGAGTTCGCGCAAGGAAATCGGCGGTTCTCCCCCTAGATTAAACAACCGGCCGGCCGCCTCGTCTCGCGTCGCTGCCAGCAGCAACGCGTCAACACAATCGTCGACGTACGTGAAATCGCGCAGCTGGTCACCCCCCCACACCTCGAAGGGCTGCGCCTCGAGCACACGTCGCAGCCAGACCCCCAAGAATGTCTGTCGACCATCCTTGATTCGCATCCGAGGGCCGTAGGTGTTGGTCAGCCGCAGTACGCAACACGAGATGCCGTACACGTCGTTGTAGAGCATGTGGTAGGCCTCGCCGGCCCACTTATTGATGCCGTTTACGTCGACTGGCCGGACCGGGTGCTTTTCGTCTACGGGAAGGTATTCCGGTCTACCGTACACCTGCCGAGTGCTGGCGAAGACGACGCGAACGCCCGGGTTCTGCTTGCGGCAACTCTCCAGAATCGAAAGCTGCGCGCGACAATTGATTTCCAGGTCGACGTCGGGGGCGTGCATGGAGTCGATGTGGCTGGTCTGGCCAGCCAAGTTGAACAAAAAGTCGTGCCCGGCCACGAGGTACCGCATGCTGTGCTCGTCGCGCGTGTCGGAGATGTTGACCGCCACTCGATCGCGAATGTCTGCGATATTGGCAAGGTTGCCGCCGTATTCGGGAATAAGGCTGTCGACCAGCGTCACTCGGGCTCCCAACGCCACCAGCCGGTGAGCGAGATTGGAACCGATGAAGCCCAAGCCGCCGGTGATCAACACGGAACTGTTGTCGAACTCTTGCATGCTGTCTTCGATGTTCACTTTGGGGCGAACCCGTTGTCCGCCGAGTCGTTCGCAATCAGATCAAGTACGAATCCTGTGTGGACCGCGAATGCCCGGGACAAATCAACGGCGCCCCCAATCGCGTCGAACTCGAGGATCAACCGATACGCAGACGCCAGGTGCTCCAGCAATTCGTCGTGATTCAAAATCCACGCAGGGTAGCTTGCCGGTTGACCGTAAATGGCCGCCGGCACGTGCTGCACGGTCAACCGTGTCGAATGCCCGCCGATCAATGGCGTGCGGTCGATGATGCAATGCGGAATCCGGGCCGAAATCACAGCGTCGAGCAATTCGTAAGGCCGCTCCACGTACGGCAACACACTCGACAGCAGCACCACGTTCGGTTGCTGTGCAGCCAGGCACGACTCTAGATCGACATAGAATTGCAGTTCCGAGTTTTCGAAGTGTTGCTTCCCGCACTCGACGAAGTTGGGTTGCTCGATCACGCTCCAACTCAGCGATTGCAGCGACTCGAAGAACGAACGGCATTGCGAATAGCTGCTGCCCAACGATCCCCCAACGTCGACCACGCTGAGTTTTCCCGAATGAATGGCGGCAGCCCGTCCTAACGCTGCCAGCGCGGGAAACGAATGCTCGACTCGATCGAAGACCACAGAATCGCGCTCGAAGGCGACCGAGCCGTCCCGCACCTTCAGTTGGGCCTGTTTGACCCGCTCCAGGATGAAATCGGAGTCGTATCCGCGGGAGTGGCTGCGGGCCGCCCCCCAAGTCTCGAAGTCGCCTTCGTAGGAAACCCCCGAGTTGCGGCTGGCCCGCCGCAGCACGCGCAGCACCCGAGGAGGCACCCATTCGGCAGCCCACGAGTGCATTGAGAGCCTTCCTGTTGCCGAGACTGCAAAGAGGAGATGAGAAGAGGTGGCCGCCAGACTTCATTTTCATGCAAACCTCAAGACGAGTCAACAAGCGTCATCAAGCGCCAGCCACAAGGCCGGACAACTCGTTGCGAAGCTCCGGCTTCGCAACGCCCGGTCCGATACATGGCCGCGCCACGAAGCTGCATCGACTCAGTGCCGGCGGACTTGATTCGCCTTCCCAATCACGTCACTGAATCGGATCGGCTGCTGCGACAGGTTGAGCCGCGTCGCAAGGTCATGCATCCACACGACAAATCCGTGGCGGGGATGTAGGTAGAGTTCGTGCAGCGCCTTCTGCACCTTGCTGCCGGCGTGCATCGTGTATTGGTCGCCCGGCAACTGAAAGAAGGTATGAAGCTGAAAACTGCTCGCTCCGCGCAGCGCGTATTCCAAAGCCAGCTTGCCGGTCGTGATGTTGCCTGTCGCCGAGCACGGCAACTGCGCCGTTTGACCGGACTCGGCCTTCGTCGCATGAAATAGGTCCATCACGCGCAGGTTGCGATCGCTGAGATCCGGTCCGCCATACGCGATTCCGCGATGTCCGTCAAACTCCCGATCCGGATCGAACAGCCGATTGGCGTAGACGTAGAAGTCAGGACGGCCCTCTCCAGCCTCGTGAATCGAACCCAGCATCTCGAGCTGGAACTCATCGTCGAACAGGGAATTGAAGATCTTCAACCCCACGCGAACCGACTGCGGGTTCTCGCCGGCGGCTGAGCGAACCAACGAGGGGACTCTCCGCAACCACTCCAGTATCTTCTGCTGAGCCGCTGCCCGGTCGCTCCCCGCCAGTGTCGGACTGAAGTCCTTCTCGAGCGGCATCGGGGCGTTGCTGAATGCAGTGGTCCCGAGCCAAGCATCGGCCAATCGGCGAGTCGTGTATTCGTATTCCGATACTTTCCACTCGTCCTCTTCCGGCATCGGCAAATGGTATTTACACGAGGGCACGATCAGTGTGGCCGAATCCGCGGCGATGTGATTCGCATCGCGAATGAGCCCGACGTAATCGTCAAAGGTCTGCCACCAACCGCGGCCTTTCCAGCTGATGGTCCAACCTGATTCTCCCGACTGGCCAACGATCGGCTCAGCAGACATTCGCGACTCGGGGATCGCCCACGCTCCCATCGTCTGAGTTCCCGTCGCGTCCTGCGCGATGACCGTTTTGAGCACGACGAAAGCGAGCCCCGCGTCCACGTCGTCGGCTACCTGGCGAGCCGTCATCGACAGCTGCCCCGACGCCTTGCCCCACGGGTTTCGCAAGGTGAATCCGGCATACTCTGCCGTCAGATCCAGCCGGTACCGATCCGCCAGAAACTCTTCGGCTGATACCGGCCAGCCATCGACGGCGAGGCGTTCGTAGTCTTCGCTGACTTTATCAAGCAGAGTCTGCGGAACCAGCGGCTCGTCGGGAGGTAGGAGCGCTCGGTTTTGTTCGGGTTCATTCATCTGCTTCAGTGGCGAGCCGTCGTCACCTTCCGTTCGTCGACACCTGGGGCTCAAGACCTAAGTTTTGCCTAGTAGGCTAACCCGTACCCGTCCCGCCGAGGATCGGCGCCTGCCATGCGGGCTCCGGATTCCGGGTCGATCAGCACCGAGTGGCCGCCTCCAACCAGATGTGAGAAGTCGCCTGCCAGCTCCAAGACGTGGCCCCGTTCTTCAAGTTGCGTTCGCACTGCCTCGGGAACACGGTCTTCGATCTGCAGTTTCGTATCCTCCCAGGTGCGAAACCTTGGAGCCTCGATGGCCAGTTGCGGATCGGCCCCAAACTCCACAATGTTGAGCATCATCTGCAATGTCGTCTGCAGAATTCCCCAGCTACCCGGTGTGGCAATCGAAAACCAGAATCGCCCGTCACGAACAACGTGCAGGGGAGCCATACAAGCCGACCAGCGTTTGCCCGGCTCCAACCGGTTTCGAGGAGGCGACTCGGGATCGGCGTCGGCCCACCAGATGAAATTGTTGAGCAAGATGCCCGTTTCGGGAATCATGACCCCCGAACCGAAGCCGTTGCCCAGAGACTGAGTGATGCTGGCGACGTTGCCCGCCTCGTCGACCGCCGCCATGTGTGTGGTCAACCCTTCGACTCGACCCGGAGCAATGACGCCCGATTCACGCGCCCCGCGCCACCGTTCGCCCTCGCTTCTCGATGCCCGTTGTCGATCGATGAGCACCCGTCGCTCGGCGACGTATTCCTCGGAGAGCAACCGATCCAACGGCACTGGGTAAAACTTCGGGTCGCTGTTCCAGCAAATGCGGTCGGCCACCGCCAGCTTCATCGCCTCGGCGAGCAGGTGGATGTAGTCTGCCGTGTTGTGGCCCAGCGGACTCAGCTCGTAGCCTTCCAGCAGCTTCAACGTCTGCAGGATCTGAAAGCCCTCATTGTTGGGAGGACAGGTGCGGATTTCCAATCCGCGATAGTTGATCGAGATGGGCGACTCCCATTCCGGGGCGTAGCTCTCGAGATCCGACTTGTCGAGCAGTCCGCCTTGCGACTGCACGTACTCAGCAATGCGTTCAGCAAGCTCACCCCGATAAAACACATCCGGCCCGTGTTCGATCAGCCGACGATAGGACGCTGCCAAATCCGGCTGCCGCAGAATTGCGCCCAACCGAAGCGGCAAGTCCCCATACACTTGGCGACCGGCCACATTCAGTCGCGGCGAGGCATGCTCGATCAACCGCACGTTGAAGGGATGCAGCGGAAACCCCTCTTCGGCGAGCTGCACGGCTGGCGAGAGCACATCGGCGGGAGTCTTGGTGCCGCGCGTCTTCAACGCTTCGAACCAGCCGGCAACGTTGCCCGGAATCAAACAGGCCCGCGGTCCGACGTCGGTTTGCTCCGGAGTGTACTTGTCCGGCGTGGCCGCTGCAGGCGTGTTGCCACTGAAGTTCAGCGTCTGCGGCGCGCCATCTGCCGGATGAAACAACAGAAACCCAACCCCGCCGGGTCCGCTCATGTAGGGTTCGACGACGCCCAGCGTGGCCGCCATCGCCACGACAGCGTCAATGGCGTTGCCACCGCTACGCAACATGTCCAGCCCGGCCAAACTCGCCAGCGGATGCGCACAAGCTACCGCCCCATGCCGCCCAGCGACAGGCGGCCTCGTCCTTGTCCAAGCGATCGATCGTTGCATCCGGCGGTACCTGTCTCGGCGTTGTTACACAGATTGAATTCCGTACCCCTGTTCTACGCAACTCGCCCTCACATGTCGATTGCCCCAATGCTGATCCCACCGATGCTGCGCCCACGCCCGACCGGCGGGATGCCCATCAACCCAGACCCACAGCCAGCGCGCAGTGCGGGCGCAAGCAAGAGCAGGCCTTCGAGACAATTGAACGTCATCGTGCGTGCGCATCGCGGCGGTAGCGAGGAGGCACACAGGGGGAGTAAGATCGACGAGGGCTGTTCGATTCGGTCCCCAGGAGAAACGCATCCATGCACACACGACGTTGGCTCGCTGTAACCCTGCTCGCGATCTGTGTGCCGATGGCCTCTGCCGCCGAGCCAGCAGTCTTCACGCCGCTCACCGAGGAACAAGCTGCGGCCAAACGCAGCACGATCGAGAAGATCGCGGTCGATCCCGCCGGCGAACGGCCCAATATCGTGTTGCTGTTCGCCGACGATCTAGGATATGCAGAACTTGGCTGCTACGGCTCCAAGCACATTCCCACACCACACATCGACAACCTTGCCAGCGATGGAATCAAGTTCACCAATGCGTATGTGACGGCCGGCACGTGCAGTCCTTCGCGTGCAGGCCTCTTGAGCGGACGGTACCAGCACCGATTCGGTTTCGAATTCAACACCGGTTCGGCACGCATTACCAGGCGGCTGGGGCGGGGACTGGACCCATCCGCGATCACGTTGGCCGACGTCTTGCAGCATGCAGGCTATGCCACCGGGATGGTTGGCAAATGGCATTTGGGCAACCGGACACAATACCACCCGCACGAACGCGGGTTCGATGAGTTCTTCGGCTTCCTGGCCGGCGCCCATCACTTCGTCGATCCCAGCACGCTCTCACCGCAGGCAAAAGCGATTCAAGTCGGCGGTGGCTCCAGCGGTGCGATCCTGCGCGGCACCGAACCAGTCAACGAAGACGAGTACCTGACCGATGCCTTTGCACGAGAAGCGGTGGCCTTTATCGAACGCCACAAGGCAGACCCGTTTTTTCTGTACGTTCCATTCAATGCCGTTCATACACCGATTCAGGCCACCGACAAGTACCTCGCGCGATTTGCAGATGTTGACGACCTGAAGCGGCGGACGTTCTACGCAATGACCAGCGCCATGGACGATGCGGTCGGCCAAGTGCTACAAGCTCTCAAGGCCAATAACCTCGTTGACAACACGCTCGTGATCTTCTTCGACGACAATGGAGGTCCTCTCTACACCGGAGTGCAGAGCAACCATCCGCTGCGATTCGGCAAGCTGTTTCTCTTCGAGGGCGGAATCCGCGTGCCGCTTCTGATGCGCTGGCCCGGTGTGATCGAAGCAAGCCAAGTCAGCGACCAACTCGTTAGCGCGCTGGATTTCTTTCCGACGTTGAGCCGCCTGGCAGGGGCCGACGTGCCAGAGAGCCTCGCGCTAGACGGAGTCGATCTGTCAGGCTGGCTGCAAGGAACGACGGACGAAGTGCCTTCGGCGCCGCTGTTCTGGCGAAACGGGACGAACAAGGCCATGCGCAACAGCAAGTGGAAACTGATCGAGGTCCCCGATCACGTCTGGTTGTTCGACCTCGCAGCCGACGTCGGCGAGCGACACAACCTCGCCGAGCAATATCCGGATGTCGTGCGCGAAATGCAGCGGGAATACAAACAGTGGGAGGCCGGATTGAAATCACCCGCTTGGCCCGCCCGTGAAGGTCGGCTGCAACAAATGATTGACGGCGTGACCTACGAGATTCAGATCTGAAATTAGATTCCTGCTGAGCGGTGCAAGGACCAGACACTCAATTAAATCAGCAGGCTGAGCCGGAGCGACATTCGATTGCTCAGTCGATTGCGCTGCACTTGCTGCCGGGGACGCTCCCGACACTCGCGTTCCACTTGGCCGTTCGCGAGGTGCTACAGCGGTTTGGGCTCACCGAAGAGCTGATTTACCTGCTCCTGGGGAACGTTCTCGTCTTCTATCCCACACTTTGGTGCGTGCTGTTTTACTACGCGCGGAGACGCGGCAACACTGGCCTTTCGCTAGAAGGTATTGTGGTCTATCAACACAAGACCTCGATCTGGAAGACGATTCGTTGGTCGCTGCTGATTCTCATGCTGGTCGGGCCGATCTTTCTGCTGCTCGAACCGGTTACGAACCATATTCAAAGCTATTTCGGCTGGTATCCGATCCAAGTCGACAGCATGCATGATGACAAGTCATCCCGTTTGACGCTGGTCCTTGCGTTCTTCGTCAGTCTCGCAACGACTGCGCTGATGACCCCAATTACCGAGGAGTACTATTATCGTGGATTCCTGTTGCCCCGTATGCCGAAGGCACTCGGCCGAGCGGGCCCAGGCGTGCACAGTTTGTTATTCGCGGTCAGCCATTTCCATCAACCATGGATGATCCCCGTAAGAACGATCGGGCTACTGCCGTTGATCTATGTGACGCGCATTACGAGGAGTCTTCGGCCGGGAATTGTTTCACATTGTTTGGTCAATGGTGCAGACATCATCATCGCCACTCTGGGACGATTGCGATAAGGCCTGTTGCGGGCCACCTGGCCGAACATCGCTGCCACCGCGGCGAACGCTACGCAGGTAGCGGACGCCCCTCCGTCTCTCGGGATGTGAGTCCCAGAGAGAATCAACTCCGCAGATCACTGTCCAGCGTTCGCGATTTCGCGAACCTCGATTTTTCCACCACCGGCGAGCTTCATAGTTTGCTTCGCCAACTCGCACGCGGCGGCCAAATCGGGGGCTTTGACAATGCTGTAGCCACCCACGAGCTCCTTCGACTCGGTGAACGGACCGTCGATGACGGTCAAATCAGGTTGGACTACGGCTCCGGTGCTCAGCGAACTTCCGGGATCCAATAGCCATCCTTCGTCGGTGCCGCTTTTGACCCATTCCATCCAGGCCTGCATGCCGGCCTGCATCTGTTCGGGTGTCATTTCGGGGCGATTTTCGCAGTCTCCACGCTGCAGGAACATGAACTTGGCCATCGTGTGGTCCTTTCCTGGAATCTTGAGAGTTGCTTCAACACAATGATGGCGAACGAGCGACCGGACAGGGGACAAGGTTTTTCTGCAAATTTTGCGTCAGCGAGATTTTGCTGTGTCGATTCGACCTGAGAACTCTGCGCACGGGCGCAAGCACGCCAAAACAGCGGACATTCTGAACGTCCTTGCTCCGGTGTCGATCCATCAATCCTGTGACGCCGACTGCCACGTGCGGTAAGTCGGGCGCGGCAAAGTCGGGCCGGCGGTGAGCAGCGAGTTCAGCCAGCCGAGGCCGTCCAGATTGTCCTGCAAGCGGGCTTGGGCATCGTGCTGAGTGTGGTTGAGAATGCCGAACGGGCCTTTGAATCCGCTGTCGCGAATCGCTTTGAGAAGAGAGGCGTCCAGGTCGCCGGCGCCGAGAGGGAGGATTTTATTCTTGACAGTTCCACCGCGACAGTCTTCGGCGTTCATGCCGTTGAGGTTGATGGCATAGAGATACGGTTGCATTTGCCGTAGCAACTCGGGAAACCGTTCGACGTGTGGATGGCCGTGATGCAGGTTGTACACGATGCCCACGTTCGGAAGCTTTAGCTGCTCAATAACGGCAATCTGGTTTTCCGGCTCACCGAACCAGCCGCCGTGGTTGTAGAGCCCTACCGAGCAGCCGATGCGCGCGGCCGCTTCGGCGACGCGACGAATCCGCGCAGCTTCGGACTTGATCCGCACCTCACGGCCCTCGTCGGGCTTCATCGAGCCCCCGCCGGTCACCCAGAGCTGTGTTTGCAGGCCATGTCGCTTGAGAACGGCCAGAATCGTTTCGGCCTCAGCATTGAGCGTGCCGGGAAACCACCAGGCCGTTAGCTCGACGCCGTGCTTTTTCAGCTCGTCCATCTCGGCGTCGAACGTGGGAATGTGCTCGGCGCGGTAGTCGTAGGCCAGCCTGCGAATTCCCAGGTCCTTCAGCATCGACGCCCGCTGTTCGGGCCCGCGTTGTTTACCGTCGAAGGGCACGATGCACCAGGCGACGAGGTTGGGTTTGTCAAACAGATCGGGATCGGAAGAAGTCGTATCATCGCCAGCCGTGAGCGGGCAACAAGCAAGCGTGATAACAACGGCAACCAGACGCGCAGCCGAAGAGTGCAGCATGATGGATCTTGCTCGAAGGTGCGGATTGCAGCGAGTGCGTGCTTGCACGCACTATGTTGGGCTAGTTGTAGATCACGCAGAAGGTACGTTCTGCTGAATCGCATGCAGGCGCAACTGGCCGCAGGCCGCATCGATGTCGGCGCCTTTGCGTTTGCGGACGGTAGCCACGACGCCTGCTGATTCGAGAACAACTCTGAACGAATCGGTTCGTGGCGCGCCCGGCGCGCCGAACGGCAGTTCTTCGACGTCGTTCATCGGGATCAGGTTCACATGGGCGTTACGGCCACGAAGTAGGGCGGCGAGTTGGCGGGCCTGCTGGGGAGCGTCGTTAATGCCGCCCAACAGCACATATTCGTACGTCAGGCGTCTTCCCGTCCGCGCAAAGTAGTCGTCGGCCGCGGCTAGAATTGCCTGGATGCCGGTCTTGTCGTTGACGGGCACGAGTTGGTTGCGCAGGGCGTCGCCGGGTGCGTGTAGCGAGACAGCGAGGTTGTAGGGTTTGTTTGTTTCAGCCAGTTTGCGAATCTGATCGGGGAGCCCGACGGTCGAGATCGTGATCCGCCTGGCGCCGAGCCCCATGCCGCCCTTTTCGTTCAACGTCTGCAAGACCTTCAACAGCGCCGGCAAGTTGGCCAACGGTTCGCCGATTCCCATCACCACCACGTTGGTGATCCGCTCGTCGGGACCGAGCTGCCGGTCGATCCGCAGCACTTGCTCCAGAATCTCGCCGCTCGACAAGTTGCGTTCCAAGCCCAACAGTCCGCTGGCACAAAAGACACAGCCCATGCCGCAGCCGATCTGAGTGCTGATGCAGACCGTGATGCGTTTCGGCTCACGCATCAGAACGCATTCGACGTGGTTGCCGTCTTGTAATTCGAGCAACAGCTTCTCGGTGCCGTCCTGGGAGGTAAGGTGCCGTATCACACGGCTTGAAAACAGTGCGAACTGTTGCCCCAGTGTTTCGCGCAGGCTGGCCGGCACGTCGTGCATGGAGGCGAATTCGTCGACCCGTTTGCCGAAGATCCAGCGGCGAATCTGGTCCGCGCGGTAGGCGGGCAAACCTTGTGCCTGACACCAGTCGGCAAGTTCCGCTCGGGAGAGATCGCAGATCGATGGCTGAGCGGGAGACATATTTGGAAGATATTACGCTGTGAAGTCGAGGAGGTGGATCTCGCCGGATTCTCACCGAGGACAAAGCTGTATGCGCGATCGATGCAGCCCATTCACGATTGTAGGAAGGGTCTGACCCTCGGACCAGCATGGCCAATTCTCGCGGGTACGTGTGGTCGGATCGCCACATGTTGCCCGCCGACCACATCTCCGAATGCGACTTTTTCGGCGTCTGCCGGCGAATCGCACGTTTTTTTGGACCAACTCGCGTTTGCGAGCTAGGTTTCTAATGCGTCGGTCGAGGCCGATTGCGCGCGCTGGGCCGGGTACTCGATCGAGGCAGGATTGGCATGATTAGTCGGCAGACCTCTTCTTTTACAGACGACCACGTCGCTGAACCAGCCGACGCGGCACCGGTCATTCGCCGACTGCGCGAGATCGACATGCTGGTGCAATCGCTCGTTGCCAGTTGGCAGCCGTGCGAGTCAGCAGTCGATCGCCGTCGCTGTCACCGGCTGCCCTTCGAGCATTCGATCGGCGTCACGCCGCTGGTAGACGACGAACCGGACGGTGAACTGCAACTGGCCTTGGGAAGAGACATCTCGCTAGGAGGCATCGCGTTCACGCATTCCGAGCCGATCCCCAATCGACACGTGGCCGTCACCTTCTGGCATGAAGACGGAGACGTCGAGTCGGTCGTGACCCAGCTCACATGGTGCCGTTTTACCCGACAGGGCGACTATCAAAGCGGCGGCAAGTTCCTGCGAATGATCGAACTGCCCAACCCCACATGGGACAACCGACTCCGACGAGCCTAGGGCGAATTACGAAACTCCGGCGCCGGCTCCAGGGAGCTAAGCGTCGAGTTCGAACAGATAGTAGTGCGTGGGCGAGACGCCATACTGCTGCACGCTCGGTGCTTCAAACTTGGGCCGACACTCCTTGAGACGATAGCCGCGGCGTTCGATCTCGGGCCGGTAGTCGATGCGGCGGTGGTCGGCTTCAAGAGTGATCAGCCGCTGGCCCCCGTTGTCTTCGGCGTTGGGCACGATCATCAAGTAACGCACCTCGTGGTCGCGGAGCAAATCCAACCACCCGCAAACACTCGAGAGGGTGCATTCCGAGAAACTGTGAATGTTCGTTGCCAAGTCGATCGGCTGCCCGTCGAGCTGAGTATTGATTTCATCGAGTGGAATCACGTGGGCTCGGTCGGAGACGCCGCGAAACTGTAGATAGAACTGGGAGAGAAACGTAGACTCCGCAACCGCATCGACGCAGAAGACGTCAACTGTCTCGGGAAAAGCCGTCGTCATGCGATGGGCAAATCGGCCGTAGCCGGCGCCAATGTCCAAAATCCGCAGCCGATTGCCGGCGGAGAGTTGCAGGTTGTCTTCCAGGAAATAAATCTCGGCGATCGAATCGAGTAGATCGCGGCTGACGAGTCCGTCGTTGTTGAATGGAAACGCATAAATGCCGAACAGCTCGTCTTCACTCAAGCGGCTGAACAGCCCCATGCGGTCGATAGACTTCAGGTAATAGGCGCTCAGCAAAAAGTCGCTATCGGTGTTGAAATCGCGGTACTGAAAGACGTATGCGTTATCGCCGCGAAAGTACCGTAGTTCGATGTCCGATGCGACGAACTCTGCTTGCCAGCGGGAGTGATCGACCATCGGCAGGTCGATGTCGCGATAGCGGGCCTTCAAGTCGAGCAGCCGTGGATGATCGCCTCGCAGCACGTCGGTGGCCGACCCGGGCAGGGGGGTGTTGCGATAGGAGTGTTCGAGCCGGCCGCCAAACCGATCCCGCAACACATCCAGTTCCCACTTGCTGGTCAATTCGGCGCCAGCCAGGCCAAACAGACGGTTGGCGTGGGCCAAGGCAGTCTTTTTCATCGACATCTTCAGACGCCCCCTGTTTCATCCGACGCTGAAATTCGTCGGGCTCTACCAGCGGTCTTCGATCTTCAGATCGTGGACACGGACATAACGTCCCGGCTCGAATTGGTCGGGCGCGAGCGCCAGAATTCGCAACCACACGCGGTTCTCGCCGAAAGCCCCTTCGATCGAGACATGCGGCCCCAACTCGTCTTCTTCGCCGAGCGAATTCGACTGCCAGTAAAAGCTGTCGACCTCGGAAAACAAGGGCAGCAGTTCTCGCAAGTCGACGGCGAACGTCGAGTCGGTCAGCGTACCGTCTTTCGGTCCACCAACGACCTCGGTTCGCGAGGCGAACAGCGTCACTTCCCATTGTTCCATCGCGTCGTCGTGAAACGCGTGACAGCCCAATGGCGGCATGGGGTCTGAGCTGAAGAGGCGGGTCGCAACCTCCTCGGCCAGTTCGTCGATCCAGTATGGTCGGGACATGGTGTGCTTTTTTGAATTCGGAGGAGCCAGGGGCCGCGTCGGCGTCCGTCCTGAATCGAGTTGTCCGCTCTGGCGCTGGTGCGCCCGTGTGGTCCGATAGCCTCAGCCACCGTCTGCTTTGGTAACCACATCATCCAGCGTGCGCACGGCCCGTGGGCGGGATCAATCACAAGAGGCCCGCAGTGTGGTGAAAAAAAAACATCGGTCTGCCGACGACCCGAATGGACCACCTGTAAGGATCGCACCACGGACCGGCGGCCCCCTCGGAGTCGTTCAGACGCTGAAACGCCCGCCCCGCCGGGCGAGAATCCGCCACATCTCCCCCGCAACATCTCCCCCAATCCGCACATTGGGTTCTCCCATTGGCTCGGAACTTCAGTTAAGCTGAAGCCAAGCGGCTTGTAGCAGTGGAGTTGTCCGATCCCGAGTCGTTACACGACATTTCGAGCCATTTGCCGAGCTTGCCGATGCCGCACTCCGGCGCCGATGCCCACTATCCGCTAGTGACCGGATCCAGTTCGCGACGCAGATTGATGCTGTTCGGCCTGCTGGGCGGGGCGAGCGAGATACAGCCGGACACAGAAGCCTGTGGCGAGACAGAACACCTGCCGGTGATCTTCGACGAGCCGCCGGAACCCGAAATTCAGGACAGCGAAACTGCCGAAACCACATCGGTTATCGACGGGCGGACCGGCTTCGAGGCCGTCCAAGAGCTTCTCGCCGGAACCAAGCCGCTGACCTGGGTGTTTACCGGCGACGGCGTGGCAGCCGGAGAAGGACTGGCTGTCGATCGCCGCAGCTTCGTGGAGATCGTGGCGGCCCAACTCAGGCGCCGCCGCCGCCTGGACGCAGTCGTGAACACGGCCGCCGCCGGGGAAAACGCGTCCGGCCTGCTTGACGACGTCGAGTGGCGGTCTCTCCGGCTTCGTCCCGATGTCGTGGTGATCATGCTGGGTATCGGCGATGTTGAGGGTGCGGCCGACTCCGCCGATCCGGGCGACTTTCGCACTACGCTCGAACGACTGGTCGAATGTGTTCGCGCCGACGGAGCGATTCCGATCCTGCAGACACCAAACCGGGTTGCTGAGTGCAGCCGCCTCGACATATCTGAATTGCGAGCTCGCGTCCGCATCATTCGTGAGACTGCCCGCGACGCCAGCGTGCCCTGCATCGACCATTGGGGGCGTTGGAAGCGAAAAGAGTCGCAGGGCGCTCACATCGATGAGTGGCTTAGTCCCGATGGGCGGCACCCCAACGCACTGGGACACCGCCAACTCGCAGGCCTGATCTCCGCCTGCATCGGCCTCTGCGACGACCCGAAGGAAGCTGCGGTGACGAACTCAGCCAGCGACGAGTTGGCCGATTCAAGCGTCGGCTAAAGGCAGTCGGATTTCTCGGATTGATCTCGCTTGGCCCGCCCGATTCCCAAGGTCATCATGCTCAGGGCTCCGCAAGCCAGCAGCACCAAACTGGACGGCTCAGGAATCACGGAGATGTCGTTTAAGACAATGTTTCCGGAGACCGGGTTGTTCAGCGGTGTCCCATCGGTGAGCGTGCCGGTCAGGATCCCGTCGGTAATCGACAAGCCGGTTCCGAACACGTTGAATTGACCGAGGCCCGCCTCGAAAAACGTCCCGCTGAACGTGCCGCCGAACACGTCGATTCGGCCCCCAAACAGAGCGCGGAGAGATACGCCATCGTCGTTCTCACCAAGGTTGCCGCCGGTGATGGTGACGACCGCATTCTGCAGCGCCTGGACCATGCCCCCGACGGTTGTGCCGCCGGAGATATTGACCACGCCGTTTTCAGTCGCATTGATCGACAGGAAGCCGTTGTCGTTGCCAATCAAGGCAGGATCGACGACATTGACCGTCGTCATGGACCGAACATCGATCGCCACAGCGCTAAACGTGGCATCGTCGATGCTGTGGGTGCCGTCGTCGTCGAAGAAGACAGTCGCCCCCGGAGCTGAGGAGGCCGTTGTGAGGGTGACGACCAACATGAAGATTGTTGCGCGCATGGTCAGGCACCTCGTTGAAATGAAGAAGGGATGACGCAGCAAGGGCGTGCGCCTAGCAACGCACACACGACCCTACCGCCCGTTTGTTCACAGAACTGTGAGCCAGTTGACAATCCGCGGCACGACGCCAGCGTCTCCGTAGGAGTGGAAGATTCGCGTGTTGCACGCAGCACACTTCAGAACAGACCGTGCGCATTCTCGATCGCTGCAAGCGCGGTGCTGTTAACGGTCATCATCGTTCGCACAGAGGGCTTCCGCCCGGCTGATGTCTGGACCTGCCGCAAGTCCTGCTATTGACGGAAGTCGCGGCACTGGGTGCTCGCAGGGTGCGGCGTTCTTATTTGGTTTCTGGGGAATTTTACCTAACCTCGGCAGGCAGGTCGTGCCGATAATTCCGGTGCTATCCAAGCGCGACTCCTGACTTGAGACGGCGTGCTCCGGGCGCGCGCCATCTCATCCTTGAAAACAGTGGGAGCTCGTTGCCCCACTGAAAGCGGGCGGTGCAATCGCGAGGCTCCGCCCGCTTTTCTATGCGCTGGTCGGAAAACGTCGCGCTCAAGCAGCCAACGCGTCGAATGACAATGTCCGGTCGCGACGTACGGCAGGCGCTGGAAGCAGCGGCGCGACTTGGTCTAGCAAAGTACGCCCACTCTCGCCCTCAACCGCCCTCAACGCTCTTGCGAAGGTCGCCCTACGCCGCTTTCTTTTGTTCGCGAGCCGTTTCGCGAATCGCCTCGCAACGAAAACCGAGCCGCGCCGCAGCCTTCAACAATTGACGCAAACGCACCGCCTCGGGCGGATTTCCGGGCGCGGCTTTGAGTTGCAGCTCGTACTGGCTCATCTGCGTCGCTTTCCAAAAAAAGGAACGCCCAACCCTGAAATCGGGTCGGGCGCGATTGGTGTACACTCATTATCGAATGATGGGAAGGCAAACTTTACGCGATTACCCGAGCGCAATGCGTCTTCGATCGAGACGTCCTCGCGAATCCGAAAGGGCGCCGAAATTCGAGGTCGCAACTGGACGCGAACGCTAGATCTGAACCGTTCTCTCGAGTGTTCGGCCGGTCCTGCGCCTGAAGCGATCAGCGCCTCGGCCGTTGGGTCGGCCGCGCGAGGTTACGGCGGGATTCCCGACCACTCCAGCGCAATAACGAGAGCGCGGTCTCGCTCCCGTCACCTTGCAAGTCGCCTATGTTGACAGCATACTCGACGATCGGATCGCATTGACACCGGAGAAGAGCAATGAAGAACGTTCTGCTGTGCTGTGCGTTGTTTGGACTAGTCGCCACAGTTCCGACGAAAGGCTGTGTGGCACACCCACCGCCGCCGCCACCATGTGCGGGACCAATTGACGGCCCTTCGACGGTCGAACTGGCAGCCATCGATGTGCTACCGGCACCACCTTCTGAAGCAGAGTAAGCTAGGACTTCGGCCGCGCACTGTTTACTGGTGCAATTGCGTGGGGGCGTTGCACTCAAGCATCAAACGCGCGGATGGCAATATCCATCAAGTAGTGCACGATGCCGATCCAGATTACGTCGCGCGAGCGGTGCACCGTGTAGAGGATGGCCGGCACCAGTGCGGCGTTGAACGCGAAGAATGCCGCCATCTCGGCAAGCGTTCTTTCGCCGGCAATCTGACGCGGCACGTGCGCCAGTGCGAAGATCAGTCCCGGTACCAGCACCGCTGCGGTCGTGCCGATGGCCCACCGCAGACGGACGAACCCATAGGCCAACGCCACGCCTTCCAGAAAGACCGGAAGAAAGTTGACCAGGCTGGAAGCCGCCAGTGCTTGGCTGAGCACCTCACCGAATTGCTGCTGCTCACCGCGAACCGTCAGATAACAAGCAACCGCCAGCAATCCCAACAACAGGCCCAGCACGATCTTCTGCGGCAACGCGGCCGCTGAAAGATACATCGTCTCAGCCGACTGTCGCCGGGTGAGAAGCATCAGTGCGAGTGGCGAGTAGATGATCAGGTTATCGACAGTCCATCCCAAGCGGCCTTGCCAACTATCACCAGTGGGCAATAGCCAACCCGCACGATAGACCTGACCGATGGCGAGAATACCCGCGCAAGCCGCCACACACAGCGCCAGGTCGAGCCAGGGTCGATTGGATTCGGATTCCGTCGGTGGCGGCCAGCCACGGGGCCACGCGCGTTCATAAGCCAGCCAGCCGACGCACGCCGCCAGATAGGCAACGGCCACCGGCGCAAAGAAGAACAGCGTGGCCTGCTGCGGCGATTCCATCGATCGATCCGGATCGAAGACGCGCGGACGTGATGCAACAGTATTCGTCCGCCGCGGTGCAATCTTGGTGCGCAGTTGGTGTAGCTGACGCTCTTGCAGTACTGATACGGCCACGCATGCGTGGCCGTATCATGGGCCCACGCTTGTTCTGTTCGAGCCCTATTCCGGAAGCTTGGGCGCTTCGTGGGTCGGGTAGCTGTCGCTGCTCAGGCCTTCTTTGAGGAAGGTGATCAGGTCGGCTTTCTCTTCGTCGGAGACCTTCAATGGGAATATCTCCTCGTCCAGTTGCGGATTGGGAACGCCCCCCTTGCGATAGTGTTCGATCACGTCTTCCAACGTGGCCAAGCTGCCGTCGTGCATGTATGGGGCAGTGCGGCCGATTTCACGCAGCGTGGGAGTCTTGAAGCTGCCGCGATCTCCCAACAATCCGCTGACCGCCTCGCGGCCCACGTCGGGCTCTTTCTGATCCATGCCGACCCCTACGTTGTGGAATGCGTTGTCGGAAAAGTTGGGACCGACGTGACAGGCGCTGCAGACGGCCTTGTTGAAGAAAATATGCATGCCCCGTTGTGCCGCCTCGGACAGCGCGCTCTTGTCGCCCGCCTTGAAACGGTCGTAAGGCGCATTACCGGAGAGGACGGTTCGCTCGTAGGCTGCAATCGCCTTGGCGACCCCATCTGAGGTGACGTCGGTTCCGAAGACGGATTGGAATTGTTCCTGATAACCTTTGATGGCGTTCAACTTCTTTTCGAGTTCGGGTAGCTTCAGGTCCATCTCGATGGGGTTCTGGACGGGGCCCAGCGCCTGGTCTTCCAACGTCCCGGCCCGGCCGTCCCAGAAGTTGAAGCGGGCGTAGGCGGAGTTGACGATCGTGGGGGCGCTGCGGCCACCCTTTTGCCCTTCGACGCCAGTAGCAAAGCGTTCGCCGTTACTCCACCCCTTGTCGGGATGATGGCAGCTGGCACAAGAGACGTCGTCGGTCCGCGACAACCTGGGATCGAAATAGAGCTGTTTGCCGAGGGCGATCTTGGCTGCTGATGGCGGGTTGTCGTCGGGAACGGGAACCGCCTTCAAGCCGGCCGGCACTTCGTATTCGTCAGCGGCCAGCAGGATGGCCGGCGCCCACTGCAGCAGGCAACCGGCGAGCAGTGCCGTCAAGCCCCAGATGAACCCACGGCGGATGCGCCGCCTTTGTAGCATTCGGTTATCCATGATCCAACATCTCTCTCTGTTGTTCGTTCAGGCGGGTTGGCTGGTTCGTTCCCCTATTCTCGAAAGCCGGCTTCTCGACTTCAAGTCAGGCGATTTGCTATCGTTCACTCGACCCAGGAACTGACTTCTCCCGCGGCGTCACTGAGAATCAAGCCTGAAATGTGCCACGGCTGTGTCAGCCGTGCGAAACGCCGGCTATCGCCTGGACGTTTGGCATTGCTCAAGTCGCAGTGGCACACTCTTGATCGGGAGCGTCTGAAATACAAATGGCCGGAAGGAGCAAATAGCCATGTCTCACATCCGAATCGCCGGATTGCTTCGCGAGGGACAACCGGAGCAGGCAGTCGAAATCCGGGCCTGGGTCCGCACCCGCCGAGATTCGAAGCAAGGCTTTTCGTTCATCGAGGTCAACGATGGCAGCTGCATGGCCAACCTGCAGGTCGTGGCCGATGCCTCGGTCCCCGACTTCGAAGAAACCATCAAGGGTGTGACGACCGGGTCCAGCATTTTCGCCGCCGGCGTGCTCAAGGAGTCCCCCGGAAAGGGGCAACGGATCGAGCTGCACGCCAATTCGCTGCGCGTGCTGGGGACGGCCGATCCCCAATCGTACGTGCTGCAGAAGAAGCGGCACAGTTTCGAGTTCTTGCGCGAGATCGCCCACCTGCGACCGCGAACCAACACGTTCGGAGCAATCGCCCGCGTGCGCAACGCTGTCTCGGCTGCTATTCACGACTTCTTCCAGTCGCGGGGCTTCCTCTACATCCACACGCCGATCATCACCACCAGCGACTGCGAAGGCGCGGGCGAGATGTTTCAGGTCACGACGCTCGATTTAGCGCGGCTTGCCAAATTGCAGACCGAAGTCGACTTCGGGCAAGACTTCTTCGGCAAGCGCGCTTCGTTGACCGTCAGCGGCCAGCTGGAAGCAGAGATCTTCGCCACGTCGGTCGGCGACTGCTATACGTTCGGACCGACCTTTCGGGCCGAGAACTCAAACACGGCCCGGCACTTGGCCGAGTTCTGGATGGTCGAACCGGAAATGCCGTTCTACGAACTCGAAGACAACATGCAGCTTGCCGAGGAGTTCATTCGCGAGATTATCAGCTCGGTGCTGGAGAACTGTCCGGACGACATGGATTTCTTCAATCAGCGGATCGACAAGACGGTGCTGGAGACACTCAAACACATCGTCGGCACGGAGTTTCGCCGTCTGCCGTACACCGAGGCGGTCGAGATTCTGACATCCAGCGACCGCGACTTCGAATTCCCAGTCGAATGGGGCCGCGACTTGCAGTCAGAGCACGAGCGTTACCTGACCGAGGAGCACTTCAAGCAGCCGTTGATCCTGTTCGACTACCCGCGGACGATCAAACCGTTCTACATGCGCTGTAACGACGACGGCAAGACGGTGCGGGCGATGGACGTGCTGGTCCCTCGCGTCGGCGAAATCATCGGCGGCAGCCAGCGCGAAGAACGGCACGACGTCGCCGTCGACCGCATGCGCGAGTGCGGACTCGAGCCAGAAGAATATTGGTGGTACCTCGAACTCCGCAAGTACGGCACCGTCCCGCACTCCGGTTTCGGCCTGGGTCTGGAACGGACCATGCTGCTGATTACCGGCATGACGAACATTCGAGACGTGATTCCCTTCCCGCGGACACCCAAGCACGCGGAGTTTTGAATTGACTGATGGCGTGCGGAGCGAGGCAGAACACACGCATATCAATCGCAGCTGCAGGAAAACCACGGAAACACGGAGCAGAAGCGTGACGGGAAGCCGCACCCTCAACTCATCGAGAGTAAAGACAAGAGGCGAATACTCGACGAACCCACAGCGCTGATTCGTTGTCGTCTCAGTGCTCTCCGTGTCTCCGTGGTGATTGCTCGGAACTAGAGCTTCTCACCGGAAACAGGTGCCATGCTTGCCGGCGGATCGCGATGCTGTACATGATCGTCGAGCGGTTCAAGGACGGCGATCCGGTTCCCGTCTATCGGCGCCTGCGCGATCGGGGCCGCATGGTTCCGGTGGGACTGTCCTACGTGTCGAGCTGGGTCGACGAAGGCCTCGGCACTTGCTTTCAAATCATGAAGACAAGCGAGCGGTCACTGCTCGATGAATGGACGGCGCAGTGGAGCGATCTTGTCGACTTCACCGTGCACCCGGTCATGACTTCGCAAGAGGCGGCGGATCGCATCGCCTCACGGCTCTAATCACTCCTCCAACCGATTCAGATACTGAGCCACCCAGTCGTATTCCACGTAGTCGACGTAGGCCTGCATCAGCTTTCTTGTGATTGGTCCGTGGGCGGCGCCGTCGGCGATTTGCCGGCCGTTGGCCGTTCGCACGCCGCAGATGCACAGGCTGGTTGAAGTCAGAAAGGCCTCGTCGGCGTTGAGCAGGTCGTACAGGTCGATGTCTTGCTCGACGACTTTGATGCCCAGCTTGCCGGCCAACTCGATTACCGTTTGTCGGCTGACGCCTTCCAGAATGAATTGCGGCCGCGGTGTGTACAGTACTCCGTCCTTGACCGTAAACAGATTCGAGCCGATGCCCTCGGTCAAGAAGCCGCGCATGTCGAGCAGGATGGCCCAGGCATCGTCGGTGTGGGCCTTGGCTTCCAGGTCGGCCATGATCAGGTTCAAGTAGTTGTGCGACTTGACCCGCGGCGAGAACGACTCAGGCGGAGTGCGGCGAACCGAGGGCACCACGACGTCAATCCCGTCGCGGAACAGCTTGGCTCGCGCCTTAAGCGGCAGCGGTGTGCAGGCGATGATCACCGTAGGGGCGTCGGTGTTGGGCCCGATGTCTCCGTCGACGCGCTGCACGCCGCGCGTCACGCGCTGGGCCACCCAGTAGTCATCATCCTCGCCGAGCAAATGCCGATTCGCTTCGAGCACCTGCCGCGACTTGTCGACCATCTCGCCTGGCGTGAGGCCGGGATCGATTTTGACGTACCGCAGCGAGGCATACAGCCGGCGGACGTGCTCCTCGATCTTGAAGATTCGATGTCCGAACGTCCGAGTCATGTCGAAGACGCCATCGCCCAGCGTAAAGCTGCGATCGCGGAACGAGACTTTGACCTGGCTTTCGGGAACCATCTCGCCGTTGAAATAGGCGATTCGTTCGTCGGGTGAGGCTGCAGCGTTCATCAACTTCTCCTGTCGGTGATGTCTCTCGAGTTCTCGGCACCGCGCAAAGAGCAGTGCATGCCATGCGGATGTTGCTAATCGTTTCGGGCCTGCCGAGCTTCGATCTGGTCGAATGTCTGATTGCCGATGCGGTACTGTTTCCAGTCTTTGTAGTCGAAGTGCCACCACTCCTTGTCGTACACGGTGAAGCCTTCGATTTCCATCGCCTCTCGCAATAGCTCGCGATGCCAGCGCTGTAGCGACGTGCCGCCTTGATAGTCGGGATAAGACCGCTCAGAAAACTCGTCATACAGACCCACCATCTGCACCGGCTCGCCGCTTTCCAGATCGTACAACGTCAGATCGACCGCGCAGCCCCGGTTGTGACGGGATCCCTGATTCGGATCGGCCACGAAGTCTTGCATGTCGGCGGGCGTGGCGTCCCAAAACATCTTGGTTACGTACCAGGGCCGGTAGGCATCGTGAATCAGCAAACCGTAGCCTTTGTCTTTCAGTGACTGGTGGACACGGACGACCGCGTCGGCGGCCGGCCGCTGCATGAAGGCTCGCGGCTGGTTGTAGAAGACCATTTGCATGAAGTTATTGGTGCTGGCGTAGCGAATGTCGCGCCTGATGGTGGAGTCCAAGCTGGTCAGCTCGACGAGTTCTGACTCGCGAAACTCGCCACGTTCGACAGGGGGAGACGATGCCAGAGCCATCTTTCGTAGCTCTTCGCGAAGTCGGACTGGTTCGATGACGAACGTGGCCGCCGTTTCACCCTGCAGCCGGCGCCGCTGGAAGTGCATGCCGGCCACCACGATGGACGTCGCTCTGCCGGCGTCATCGCGGACGAATCGCACCTTTTCGCCGAAGTACATGCCCTGGTCGACCGGTAATGCAAAGTTGTTCTCGTCAATCTCGGTGAGCGGATCGAATTCGATCCACTCGATCAACAAATGCAATTGGCCGGCCTTCTCAAAGACGAACACGATGTTGTGGTCCTGGCCGTACTCGCCGATCAGTCCGCGCCAGCGTTTGGGAACGGGAGCCGGCTTGACGTCGGGCAGCCGTCGATAGCTCCGGCCTTTGAATTCGACTCGTTGCCGATCGACGACGCGAATCACGTCGCCGAACCCGAGCCGGCCGTCAGTGACGAGACGGCCGGCCAGCGATCGCACCCGCATCCGGCCATCCGCGGCGTAGAGGTACAGCCTCCCGTCGCGATCGACAAACTCGATTCGGCCCTCATCGCTGCCATAAGTGCCTGACAGCAACCTGGCGAGGTCCGTTGAGACCGGTACCGTCGTCTGCAGCCGGCTGGCCGAAAGTGTCGTATCGCCGTCCAACAGCGCCAACGCGGCGCCCGCAATTCGTCCGGTGACAGTGTTCGTGACGTCGACGTTGGACGCAACGGCGACGCCGATCTTTTGTTCGAGATTGAACTGCAGCTGTGTGGCGAATCCATAGATTGCACCGCCGTGTCCGTAGAGCGTTTCGCCGCCTCTGTTCTGGATGCCAAATCCGATGCCGAACCTGCGGCCGCCTTCGCCGCTGCCAAACTGAGGACTCAGCATTGCCGTAAGCGTTTCGCTCTTGAGAACGCTGCCCTTGGGGCCGCGACCCTTGTCGAAGACGGTCAGCATGAATCGTCCCAGATCGTTCATGCTGGCATAAAGATTGCCGGCCGGTCCGGTTCCCAGTTGCAGCGGCGGTGCAGGAAAGCGGCGTCCGTCGTAGCTCCACATGAAGGCTTCCGCCAGTCGCGCGCTGATGGAATCATCTGGCTCGAGGGCGGCGCTGCCGAGACCCATCGGTTCGAGCACGGCTCGACGGACGTGCTGAGCGTATGACACGCCGCTACGACGCTCCAGCAGCAACCCCACGACCGTCGGTCCTGCGTTGGAGTATTTCGTTTCGGACTCAGGCTGGTAGACCAGGGACGTGTCGTTGAGGCTCGACACCGTGTCTGCAAGCGACGGGGCGGATGCATCGAGATAGTGTCCGACCGGCGGTTCGCGGACGAGCCCGCTCCGATGCGACATCAATTGCCGCAACGTGATCTGCTTCTCGAAGTGGTTCTCGGGTGCGAAGTCTGGAAGATACTTTTGAATTGGTGCGTCGAGATCGAGTTCGCCACGCTCAACCAACTGCATGGCGGCAATCGCCGTGAACACCTTCGTGACCGAACCGACGCGGTAGACGGTCTCGGCGGTGGCCGGCATGCCGGCGCTTCCTCGAGCCGTCCCGAATCCGCGAGACCAGACAATCCGGTCACCACTGACCAAAGCGATCGACAAGGCGGGAATCTCCTTGTCCCGCATTTCGTGCTCGATCAAGGCGGTCAGCTTGGAAGCGACGTCGGCGAAGCCGGCTGCCGGCCCGATTGTTTCCTGTGCCCAAGAGGTAATCGGACTGAACGCCAGGGCCGCGACAAGGACGAGTTGTCTGAACATCATCGGTCTCTCAGCGGTCGACGTCGGTCCGCTTGAATCACGTTGTACTGCTTACAAATCTCGACCACACGGTCGAGAGGAATGGCCTCAACCGTTCTTCCGTTTGCCCCCGTGACATCCGTCGCCATGAACAGACTGTTTAGCACCGCTTCTTCGGTGGCCTCCCGAACGGCCTGGAACAGTGGACTTAGAGCGTCGTCTCTGAGTGTCGTTGTGGTTTGTGTTTTACCCTCGGTCTGATACGGAACGCGCACGCCTTCATTGGTCGAAAAGGCGATCACGTACTCGCCGCTCCCATGTGTCAGCGAAGATCCGACGGCGGCCAGTCCAAACAACGCCCGCTTGCCGAGCCTCTTCAATTGCCGCGCGTCGAGCGGAGCGTTCGTAGCAACGACAACAATGCACGAACCGTCTGCATTCGAGTCATTCAAGGTCCGTCCTGACACCGCGTCTTTCAGATAATAGCGGCCCAATTCCTTTCCGACCGGCGCGCCGCCCACGTTCAGCACGCCGCCGAAGTTGGTCAACACGAGGACGCCGACGGCGTGGCCGTCGAGCGACACCGGCAATTGCCTGGAAGAGGTTCCAATGCCTCCCTTCCAGCCGAAGCAACTCATGCCGGTTCCGGCTCCAATCGAGCCTTCGGGAACCTCTCGAGTATTGGCGGCTGAGATGGCTTTGAAAACGTCTTCACGCTCGACCCGCAGCGCGCGAATGGCGTTGAGCCGCCCGTCGTTGCACTCGCCAACCAGCGGATTGACCGATCGGACGTCATCGTTTCCGGGTTGCCGAAGCGTGTAGGCGACGAGCGCTTCTGCTGCGGCGAAGGAACTCAACGTGTTGGTCAGGACGATCGGCGTTTCGAGCGTGCCGAGTTCTTCAACCTGCGTCGATCCGACGAGCTTGCCGAACGCGTTCCCGACAACGACGGCGGCTGGCACCTTCTGCTGAAAGACGTTGCCGGCATGCGGAACAATCGCGGTCACGCCGGTGCGAATGTCGTCACCCTCGACCAGCGTGCGATGTCCGACGGCAACGCCCGGCACGTCGGTGATGGCGTTTCGCTCGCCTGTCTGCAGCACGCCGATTCGAATTCCCAATTCGCGGGCTCGCTGTCGTTGCATACCGTTGGCCTGTTGTGCAGCCCTGAGTGTGTGTTCCGCGAGCATACGGTACCCTGCAACAGCGCAGGCGCACAGGATAAGGATTCTGACGCGCATGACGGTCTCTCAATCTTGTTGCGCCCAGCCTTCAGCCAGCGCGACGGCTGTTTCAGCCGCGCGAACTTCGCGTGTACCCAGACATGCGGCACTGCTCACAGAGCATTGGCACTTCTCTTCAACGGGCTGCCGGGCGGTCGACCTCCACTGCATGTTCCGGAAAATCGGCCTTGTAGCGGGACAGCAACACATCCACGTTAGCATCGACGAGGTATAGCTTGCCCCGGATGCGTTTGGTCTCCCCCGGTTTCAGGCCTCCAATTCTAAAGTCGGAGTGCAGGCAAACGATCACCCCTTGGAACAACTCCTGATAGGGTTCCCAGGCGGTGGCTAGCACCATCGTATCGTCGGCCGAGAAACATCCAATCAGCCCATAGGTGGGGATCATTTCGCTCAGCGGTCGCGGGTTGACGTCGTTGCGGTCCACGCCAATGGGGCACCAGACCTGCCCCGGCGTGTAGCGGGCCTTTGTGGCCCAATTGCGTGTCGGCAGACGTTCGGGCCGTCCATCCAGAAACACGAAGCTCTTATCGAGATACGATTCCTGATCCCGGCCTGTGAAACCGTCGACCCGAATACAGGGCTGTGCCCAGTGCGCCTGAGATTCGTGCTGTGTCGGGTTCGTCGCCACCAGCCGAAATTCAACGGCATCTTCCTCCACACGAATGTCGTGCGTGACGAGCACTCCGTCGCTCAGCCGGCACGACAGTTTCAGCTGCGTACCGTTGGGATCGGCGGAAACAAGTTCCGTTTCGTGGCCGATAACCGTCTTTCGCCAGTCGCGGTCCGTGGAGCCCGGGCGACAATACGCCTCCAAGTACCAGATTTTGACCTCTTTGCCGGGCAAGTGCTGGCCGCGGACCGTCAAGATGTTCTCTTCCCAAGCGAGCGACAACTCGCGGGATCGGGGAACGGCGTCATCAGCGACGGCAAGCGACCCGACGCAGAGCAGTCCGACGAACCACAGGCTTCGATTGCGCATGAGAAATCCTCGAAGTCGTTAGCGACCATCCGTTGCAGTATTCGTGGCGCGTGCGAGCACGTTCCCCTACGGTATTGGGCTACATTTCACCATCCGCCCGATTCGACCACCAGGGAAGGCTGACGGCGCCGTCAATGCTCAACGTGGCACCGGTCATGTAGGCCGCATCGTCGCTGAGCATGTAGACGACGCCCTTGCCGATTTCGTCGGGCCGCCCCAGTCGGTTGAAGGGAAGTTTCCGACCCTCCGACTCAATTTGCTCGTCGCTGAAAAACTTGCGTTCACCCGGCGTGTCGATCCAGCCTGGGTGGACCGTGTTGACGCGAATTCGATGTTGTGCCAGTTCCAGCGACGCCGTGCGGGCCATGTGGTCGATGGCTGCCTTGGCCATGTTGTAGGCCATCGACGTGGGAATGGCCAAAACCGCGTGGGGCGAGCTAATGACGGCCATCGCGCCCCCGGCGCCCTGTTTGATCATTTGCCGAGCGGCCGCGCGGACGCCGTAAAAGGCGCCCCACATTGTCACGTCGATGGTCCGTTTGAAATTATCGAGATCGGCATCGACCATCAGTTCCCGATCGCTGTAGGCGGCGTTGGAGACAAACAAGTCGAGACTGCCGAACTCGTCTGCCGTCTTGCGAACCATGTCTTCGACAGCTTCACGGTCGGCGACGTCCGCTTTCAGCAGCAGCGCCTTGCGGCCTGCCGAGCGGACAAGTCCAGCCACCTCTTCGGCCTCGTCGGGGTGCGAGCGGTAGTTGATGGCGATGTTGGCCCCTTCTTGGGCCATCTCGATCGCGCAGCCGCGGCCGATGCCCCGCGATGCGCCGGTGATCAGTGCGTTTTTTCCTTCCAACCTCATGGAGTGCGTCCCTTGAATACGCGGTCCCCGCTCCTCGCCGAGGGGCGGCAGATTGTTTTCCAGCGACGATTCTAGCTCGACCGCAGTCGCAAATCAGCCGACCAGGCTGTCGCCAACAGGCAAGGGCGCAAAGAAACCGGCCGACCGCACTGTTGGTGAGCGGCCGACCGGGAACGTGTCTCAATTGTGCAAACGCGGTGCTTCAAGCAGAAAAGCTGCTGCCGCAGCCACAGGATTTCACGGCGTTGGGATTGTCGAACGTGAATCCGCGCTTCTCCAGGCCTTCGTAGAAGTCGACCGTGGTTCCATCGAGGAACAGGTAGCTCTTTTTGTCGACGGCCACCTGAAGGCCGTGCTGCTCGGAGACATGGTCCTTGCTCTGGTCCGTTTTGTCGTCGAACCCGAGGCTGTACTGGAAACCGCTGCAACCGCCGCCGGCGACTCCAATTCGCAGGACGGTCGATTCGGGCATCTTCTGATCGCTGATCACGCGCCTGATTTCGCCAGCGGCGGTTTGGCTAATCGTAACTGACATCGTTAGGGCTTCTCCCTTGGTTTGCTAACGTTCGAAATCTGGACACGACGCGAAGATTTCTTGATGTTGAATGTTTGGTTACGGCCAGATCAAACCGGCGGCGCCGGGTGACAGACCTGGAACGGTTCTCGTCTCGGATCAATGGACCCGTCGGAATTATATCACTCGGCCAGAAATGAAACGAGGCAAAAATCGGTCCGAGGCCGCAACTTTTGCCAAAGCCCGATGTTACGACGCAGCGACTGTCGCCGCGCGGGCAAGGGGCCGGCTCAGCTCCAGCCGACATTCTCCCGTCAGCCGGTCATCTCGGGCCGAAAATGAGTCAGACCTTCCAGCCTGCGAGTGCCCAATCTCGAATTGCCTCGCCGATTTGACTGGTGTACAGTCGGCGCCATGAGTGACATTCCGTTTCTCAAGCTGAGCGACCTACAACCCGGCCAAGTGGCCGACTGCTTTGCTTTGCTCGCCGGACGCGAGAGCTCGAAGACGCGGGACGGAAATCCGTTCTATCGAGCCACGTTTCGCGACGCTACCAGATCGGTCACCGCCATGATCTGGAGCGATTCGGCGTGGTTCGCAGACTGCCACGGACGTTGGCAGGACGGCCGTTTCTACAAACTCCGCTGCCGGTACTCGGAGACGAATTTCGGACCACAGATCGACCTCGACCGCATTCGCGAGGTTGAACCAGCCGACGCGGCACACGGTTTTGACGAAGCCGATTTTTTTCGCTCGACGCGGTTCGCCGTCGACGACATGTTTGCCGAACTCCTCGAAATCGCAGCTCAACACATCGAAGACATACCACTGCGGCAATTGACCGTCGGACTGCTCGAGGAACACGCCGACTTGGTGAAGAAGATCCCGGCCGCTTCGCGGAATCATCACGCTTTTGCCGGCGGTTTTCTGGAGCACGTGCTGTCGGTGACCAGAACGGCAATCTACTTCGCCGACAAGTACGGCGAGCACTATCCTGCCATGCAGCCACCGTTATCGAAGTCGCTGGTCGTCGCCGGTGCAATTCTGCACGACATCGGCAAGCTGGTTGAACTCGAGTTTCGACCCGAAGGAGCGGCGTACACACCGCCAGGCCGGCTGATCGGGCACATTCTGTTGGGCAGAGACCTGGTGCGCGCCAAAGCCGCTGCAATCTCAGATCTCGAACCGGAAACTCTGCTGCGGTTGGAACACATCATCGTGTCTCATCAGAACCTGCCGGAATGGGGATCGCCGGTCGCGCCGCATTCCCCCGAAGCCTTGCTGGTCTATTTCGCCGATGACGTCGATGCCAAGTTCCAGATGATGGCCCAGGCATTGGAGGTCGAGCCCGGAGAGAGCGAAGAATTCACCGGTCGCGACAATCCGCTGCGGCGTTCGATCTTCCGCGGTCTGACCGAAAGCTAGATCCCATTCGGGATAAATCGTGGCGGCTACCGGCCCCTGTTCGGCCTTTGTATGTCCTATCAACACCGCTGGAACCAGCTACGATTATGTCTGGCGCGATCTAGAGCGCGCTGGTATCAACGCGACGCGTATCGGTACAGACAAGGTCATGGATCGTCAAACGAAAGTCACCCTGGCCGCAGCGCTACGGCCAGGGTGTAACCATCTCGGCACACTTGGAGTGCCGTGGCCATTTATAGGAGAATCTTCGATTCTCACCAGGAGAACGCCCCTAGGGAAATGCACGCTAGGGTGATCCACCCAGCCGGCGAGGCGACGTCAATACGCACCATGAACGCGGTCGAGCACCACTTTTTCATCTGCACTTCGGTCGGAGCGCCGGAGGCTGAAGCGCTGATCGATACCGACGTGCCGCTCTGCGAGCCCATGTGGTTCTGTCTCGGTTTCGCCCAGCGAGTCGACGGATCGACAGCGGCTGAACCCGTCAACCATCCCAATGGCTGTCACAGTCTGACGGCACTACAGCTGACGCTGCCGGTAGCACAGTCACTCTCGCGGACGACGCAGTTGATGCAGGCCGCTGGAATCGTATCGATCGTTCAAGGGACCGAGCCTGTGCTGGAAGCGGTGTTCGACAATAGCGAGCAAGGTTCGATCACGGACTTTCGACCGGGATTGCCGCTGCTCATTCGTTGTTAAGATGTCGCCACGCCAGCCTCAAAGCGAGTCATCTGCGGCTTGGCACAACCAGCAGAATGCTCTGTGGCGGATCGGCCAGGCGGTTGATGGCCCATACCATGCAGGCAACACTCGCGCCGCCGAACAGTGACATCGACGCTATGTATCCCAGGCTCCCCAGAATCAGGCCGATGATGCCGATGATGATTACGCCGAACACCAGAATCCTGGCCACGGCCGGGTTGGCCGCAATTGCGTGGGCGGTCGCCTTTTGCGTGCCGCGACGAACGGCACGCGCCTCCAGGCTATTGTCGGCAGGCCCGGATTCAGCCGCCCATCGATCGAGCTTGGCCCGCGTGGCGTGGCGGTCGGTCAATTCCAGGGCAAATAGTGTGTGGACACCGATGGTTGCCAGCAGCGATATCGCCAAGAGATTGAGTGGTTTCAGTGCGTGCGTCCAGCGATTGGTCGCCGTTTTGAATGCCTCGGTCGATTGCGGCAGCCGCTGGCGAAGTTCGACGACGAAGTCGGCCTGCGCATCGCGATCGGCGAAGCGGAGTTGTTCCTGCTTCTGCCTGCTGCCGCGGTTGCAGTGTTGGATGCGAACAACGGCGCCGTCCAGCGCGGCATCCACAGTCTCGATGGCGCCGAGATGGATGTAGGCCGCTTTGGGACCGACCACGTTGATCAACGCCTCCCCATTGTCCAGCCGCTCCTGCGCCGTCTTCAGTTGCGCAGGCGGCAGCACGCCGACGGCGATCTGGTCGTCGGTCAACACGACGATGTTGGCGCCGCCGCCTGACCGCGTCCAGACCAGCGCCGGTCCACTCGAAACCAACCATTGTTCGGATACGAGGGTTGTTGTCGCAGAACTCATCTTTGGTCTTCCTCAAACATCGGGGCCCGGTATGCGGCCGTGCGGTGCGTTGCAGCACACGCGGCCAGCTGTTCGGAAATCTAGCTCTCGAAATGCGGCATGCCAAATGCAGTGCCGCCATTCAGTCAGCAGGAGCCGTGCGTCCGTTACAACCGGACGCGATTGAGCCCAATGTGCGGGCAACTCCGAGACGGCGGCGCAGTGGCACGACGCTACATCTCTGCACTCGGTGCCACTAGAATGTGAGACGCAATCCAATCGATTCTTCGACGCGAACCATCGGAGCCGCATCGCACATCAACAGGGAATCACAACATGGCCATCAAGACAGAGACCATCAAACACGAGCATGCCGGTCAATCACTGCACGGAATGCTGGCCGTCGACGAAGCGGCTCCCAAACCGCTGCCGGCAGTGATCATTTCCCACGCGTGGGCCGGCCGCGGGCAATTCGAATGCGACAAAGCCAAACGACTCGCCGAACTCGGCTACGTGGGGTTCGCGGCTGATTTGTACGGCGAGGCGAAGGTCGGCGGTTCGACTGAAGAGAATTCAAAGCTGATGCAGCCGTTTCTCGAAGACCGGCCGCATCTGCAATCGCGACTGGCATCGGTAGTCGAGACGGTCAAGGGGCTCGACGGGGTCGACGCCAATCGTGTGGCGGCCATCGGCTTCTGTTTCGGCGGCCTGTGTGTGTTGGACCTGGCCCGCACCGGCGCCGACGTGCGCGGCGTCGTCAGCTTTCACGGTCTGCTGGGTGCGCCGGGTAATACTTCGGGCAGCGACATCAAGGCCAAGATCCTCGTGCTGCACGGACACGATGACCCGATGGTCCCGGTGGAACAGGTGGTCGGCCTGGAAAAGGAACTCACCGAAGCGGGGGCCGACTGGCAGATTCACACCTACGGCGGCGCAATGCACGCCTTCACCCACCCGGAAGCGAACGACCCCGGCATGGGCACCGTGTACGAACCCAAGGCCGACCGCCGCAGCTGGCAGTCGCTGGTGAACTTCTTGGAAGAAGTGTTTGACTGAGCGCGGCCAGAGTGCACGCTAGGATGACTCAATCGTCGAGTTGGAATGGCCTTTACCGCGCCCCGTGAGTGCCTTGAAGGCCCGCAGGCCAACCAGAGCGATTGGAAGCAGCAGCCTACCGATGGCTTTCGAGACCGGATTCATGCGCGGTGTGTTGCCGGCCGAGACGAATCCATCCAGGTCCAATTGTGTTTGCAATTCGGCGGTGATGGATCGCATGGGCCGGTCTAGTGGAATCCCGGTCGCGTCGGCGATGCGGTTCATCCGCTGGAAATTCGCGACAACAGCAGACGCATCGACCAAGGCCTCTGCACCCAGGTCGTCCCTCAGCTGAGTCCTGGCAGCCGACGTGCCGGACTCGTCGTTGGTGATGACCGCGTCAGCGAAAGCAATCAACGCATCGGCATGCGGGACGCCGCTTTGATCGGCGGCCTCTGCATCACGGACGACTGCCACGTCGACGCCGCCGGATTGAATCGAACCGCTCGCACGGAGCAGCAATGCATGCGAAGCCGTTCAGTAGAAACACTGGTTGACGGCCGAAACACGAGCCGCCAACAGCTCGATCTGCGGCCGACTAATCGCCCGGTTGCCGGAACTAGCCGGGTCGCCGACTTGTTTGTGCGGCAGGTAGTGGGCCTTGCTAAGAGTATCCAGCATTCGCACTTCGTCGGGCACCAGGCTCATCGCGCGAATCACATAGAAGCCACGCGATCCATGGTAGATATCGGCTTCGGCTTCGGTCAGACGATCGCTGGGTATAGTCGGAACCCAGGCCCCTTCCTGCGTCGCGCCCGGCGGACGATAACGCGTTGGTTCGCCGGGTACCGGCTCCGGCAGCGGCTCCAACGGAAGGCCCAGCGCGAGGTGGAACGTGTCGACGCTGATCACCGTGACCACCACGCCCACGATCTCCACGTACTGTTCCGGAGTCAGTCCGGTCTCCAACTTCGACTCGTACCAAGCCTTGGTGAGTCGGCCAGGATCGGTCGACATGCGGTGAATCGCATCAATGGCGGGCTTAGGCAGATCGGTGCACGATTCGTGCTCACGATCAACCGCGGCTGGGGACAGCGCCGCTTTGCGATCGCGACAGACAGAGCATGTTCGCGCGCCGCGCATTTCAGCGGCGATGGCGATCCGCTCCGCACCCGACCACCAATTGCCCGCACGTGCCAAGCGTTGCCATGCCTTCCGGTGAGCTTCTGCAATGTCTGGTCGCACCACAACGGGCGCAGCCTGATAGTCAAACGGCTCGACCCGTCGTCCGGCTGTCGCGCTTTCCATCGGCATCGCTGCTTTCGTATGCCCGGCCGTGTTGACAGGCTGATGATAGCACTTGCCATCGTATGACGGAATAATGCCGTGTTGCATCAAAGGTGCGCACCGTACAATTCTCTCCGACACCGGTCATCAAGGAGATTGATCCCGTGAGAAGCATGATTCGTCAAACCGAAACATTGCCGGCAGCCGCCGATGCTCTGTTCGAGATGTACATCACCCCATCGGGCCACGCGGCCATCACCGGCATGCCGGCTGCGATCGGTGAGAAGCCAGGTTCGGAGTTTCAAGCGTTCGACGGCCAACTCACCGGCACAATTCTCGAGGTCGTCAGTCCGACATTGATTGTGCAGTCTTGGCGCTCGACGCAATTCAAACCGGACGACCCGGATTCGACACTGATTTTGTCATTCACGCCCGACGGCACCGGCGGCCGAATCGACCTGATCCACTTAGATGTGCCCGACCACGATTTTCAGGGCGTGACCGAAGGCTGGCCGAAGTACTACTGGGCGCCCTGGAGAGCCTATCTCGAATCGCGATCCTGAGGCGATCGAGATACCGTGGGCTTGATCACAGCAGAAGGGTGCGCGGAACCGCCGTCACGTGAGTCGGCCCTGGCAGGTCTATGTAGACGGCCAGAGGTCTGTCATGAACGTGCGCAGTTTCTCGGCGGGGAAGAGGCTGAACGAGAATTCGCGATTCTGCAGGATGGAGTTGGCCGCCAGTTGGGCGCGAGTGGTTTCGAGTTCGCTCAGCAGTGGTTGCCCTTGTCGGGCAGACAGCTCCTTTAACTGCTCGTTGACCTGCTGAAGCCGGCGGAACCGCTCGAAGTTCGTGCGGGAGCGCTCGCGGCGCTGGCGGCGGCCTAGTCCCTGCGTCTTGGCGGCATGCTGCTCGCCGATGAGCTGTTGTTTCTGTGCGACCAATGTGTTGGCTTCGGCGGCGTCCGGTGACGTCAAATGGCGGTCGGCGTTGTACTGCAGATCGCGAATCAGCGATTGAATCCGCACTTCGTCGATGGGATGGACGTCGTATGGCTCGCCCAGTGGAAGATGCAGCGTGGCCGACATCGTGAGGTAGCTGGGAGCCTCCAAGCCAAAGAACCGTTCGATGATGCGATCGGTCATTTCGTCGTACTTTGCGCCACCGATGCCGTGCACGAACATATCACCCAGGCAAAGCCGGGCAAACAAGGTCGTCGTCAGGGCGCGGGTCCGCAGACGAATGCCCTGCTGTGGAAGGTCCTGCATGCCTTCGACAGCACAACAGGCATCCATGTCGGGCGACAGCTTCAATCGCGCGAACACGTCAGTCCCATCGGACAGATGGACTTCACGCGCGACCTGCCGCGTAAACACACGACCGCGTGTGCTCTGCCCCGCTTTCCAGACCCAGAACGGCGACTCTAGCCAACCGTCTTGCTCGCGGAGGTCTGGGACGGGGTGCGTGCGGCTGCGAATCTTGTTTTGCGACCGGTAGTCGGCAAGCGCCCCGTTGTAAACTTCACGGAAACGGGGCAGATTCGCGAACAGGTGGCCGGCAAACCATTGAAACGGCTCCAACGCGCACAGCCGGCTGATGGGCAGTTCCAAGTTGGCCAGGCCCCAGCGACGTTCGAGCCGTGCACGGGCCGCCGTCAGCCGGTCCCGCAACAGATGGGTCTCCAAAGAAGGATCCGTTGCGTCGGGCCAGATCTCCTGGATGAGTGGGTCGATTTGCCAATGCGACATCGCTTCGGCTACGCGATCGCCGAACGACGAAAACAGCGGCTCGTCGATGATCTGGATTTCTTCCCAAGGTTGCGGATTGCGTTCGCGGTCGAAGGCAATCGTTTCGATCGTGGGGCGCTCGTGCGTGCCGGCGGGCACCTGCAGATGCTCCGAGGAGAGGGTGTCGTTGTCGATGACGAGGTTGAGCCCCACGCCGTTGGTCCGCTCGGCCAGCGCCCCCAGCGCGAAGTTTTTGACCCATACTCCGGTATGAAATAGCGAAGGCTGGTGCCCGCCGACGTAAACGAAATCGACGTCGTCGATTGGCAAAGAGGCATCTTCACCGGTCAGCCAGCTGGTGTATTCGCCCGCGGCTTGCAAAGCGTGCCGGCGCGACCACTGGCGGAGATGTTCGAGAGTGCGGCCTTGAATATTGATGTCGCTACGCGTCAATTGGTCCCGGTTGACGCGCGTCAGTTCTGGGACATCCGTCAGAGCCGGTTGGGCCAGCAGACTCTCATCGGCGCGCGGGAGACGCAATTCATGTTTTTCAGACATGCGTTGAACGAGATCCGAATCGAACGTCATGACTTCCGCGATGAGAGTTTATGGGAGGTCGGCCAAGGAGTCTGATAGCTGTAGTGTCCCGATTCTACAGCTGCTCGACCTCGTCACACGAGGCGCACTGTAGCATCGCCGAACTCAACTCGCGATCCAGCACCTGTTGATAGTATGCCATCCTGCGCCGGGCATCGTCGAGCGACCCCCCAAAGGATCTTTCCTCTTCCAGGTAGACCAGCGGTACCGGGAACTCGACGATCCGCCAGTCCGAAGCCGCTGCCTGCACCCAAAGTTGCAGGGGCATCGCATATCCGAATTCCGTGATGTTCAGACTGCGTAGGGCCGGTACGCGATACGCCTTGAATCCACAGAACGCGTCGGTCAACTGCAACCCGAGCCGCCCATTGATGATAGACGTGATAGCCGCATTGATTTGGCGACGGTCTTCCGGAGGCACGCTGTCGCCGTCAAAACTCTGGAGATACCTGCTGCCGGAGACAAGGTCGAAGACTTCGCCGCCGGCGCCCGAGATTTGATCGATGAGCTCAGGGATGAGTCTGGGTTCGTGTTGACCATCGCAGTCGATGGTGACCAGCACGTCGTATCCCGCTTCAATGGCGTACTCGAAGGCGCTGCCGAGTGCTGCACCGTAGCCGAGGTTTTCTTCGTGCGTGATGACGTCGATGTCGTTGCGAAGCTCCAAGGCCCGTGCAGTACCGTCGCTCGATCCATCGTCAACGACCACAACATGCCGGCTGTACTGCAGGACTTCGTCAAGCACGCCGTCTACGTGCGCGGCTTCGTTGTAAACCGGCAAAGCGGTCAGAAACTGCATTGATATGGCTCTCTGCTGGGGGGACTCCGGAACGATTCATTCTTGGAACGCTGCAAACCGAAGTCAACGAAACAGGTGCTGGTTGACTGTTTCAGAATGCAACGCTTGCCGATGCCGCCGACGCATTCTGCCGGACTGGTCCGAACGACGGATCGCGCAAACCGTTGGATTTTCTGGGCAATCCCGTTTTTTCGGTTTCGGCACACCGATTGCATTCGCTCACGACGTCATTCCACGTTATTCTTGAACTGGCGTTCTGATTCATCCCGTGCACCACTAAAGGGTCTCAATTCCGCTCGCACCATCGATTCACCCCTGCATGCACGGAGACCCGGCCCCGCATTCGAGGCCGGGTTTCTTTTTTTGGTTGCCGATTGATTGTCCGATCGACTGGACAGACCGATCTACTGATCAGAGGGACACAGGTCGCCGGCGCCTTGCTGATCGACATCGTCCTACAATGCAGCCGCCACTCGATGGCAGCTCGTCGATCCCGCTCATACTGCCGGCACGCTCGCCAACCGCGGGACAATCTCTCACAATGGCGAACGGAGTGAAGCGCTGCAATTCGCCGCCACGAGGAGACAACGATGAAGATCGTCCGCTTTCTGGATGCCACCGGAACAACGAGGCTGGGTGAAGACGTCGGGGACGGGACTGCCAAGCTGATCGAAGGCGACCTGTTCGGCACCTGGTCGGTCACCGATGAAGTTCAGAAGGTGGAGCGTCTGCTCGCTCCAATTGCGCCAACGAACATTTTTTGTATTGGGCTCAACTACCGCGAGCACGCTGCCGAATCGGGCGCCGCGATCCCCACCAATCCGATCGTGTTCATGAAGGCCACCAGCGCCCTGGCGGGGCCGGGAGAGACAATTGTCATTCCCGATTGCTGCGATCCCGAAGGCGAGGTCGACTACGAGTGTGAGCTGGCGATCGTGATCGGCCGACCCGCGCGAAACGTCTCCGAAGAACAGGCATTCGATTACGTGCTCGGCTACACTGCTGCCAACGACGTCTCGGCCCGCAAATGGCAGCTCAAAGGAGGCGGCGGGCAGTGGATTCGCGGTAAGGGCTTCGACACGTTCTGTCCGATTGGGCCCGCCCTCGTCACAGCCGACGAGATCTCCGATCCCAACGCGCTTGGAATTCGCACCATCCTTAACGGCGAGGCGATGCAGGATCATACGACGGCCGACATGATCTTCAACGTGCGGCAGCTGATCGCTTTTTTAAGCCAGGATACGACGCTGTTACCGGGCACGCTGATTCTGACCGGCACGCCCCAAGGCGTCGGCATGGCCCGCAAGCCGCCGGTGTGGTTGAAGCCGGGCGACGAAGTAGTCATCGAGATCGACAAGATCGGCCGGCTGGTGAATCCGGTGGCGAGTGCGTAGTCAAAGGGAGAGTTCGCACTAAAAACCACGGAGTCACGGAGTGCGCGGAGAAAGACGCCAGACTATGGAATCTGGCTCCGTCACGCCCGCCCGGCAATTGCGTTCCGCTCAGCCGCGGTGTGGCGGCAATATGACCTCAATCAGCCGGGGACCGCGTTCCTGCATGCAGTAGGCGAATCGCGAGTTGAAGTCATCAAGCGTCTCACAGCGGAATGCTTCGACCCCCATGCCCTCGGCCATCTTGACGAAATCCAGATCGGGTCGCGTGAGGTCCAGCATGTCGTGCGCTCGGGTGCCCGGCGTGGTACCACGCAGTCGTTTGTACTCGATGGCCAGAATGGCATAGGACCGATTGGAGAAGACGATGTTGGTGACGTCCAGATTCTCTCGCGCCTGTGTCCACAAGGATTGAATCGTGTACATGGCGCTGCCGTCACCTTCGAGGCAGATCACCTTGTTGTCCGGCCGGGCCAGCGCTGCACCGATGCCGACCGGCATGCCTTGACCGATGGCCCCGCCGGTGACCAATAGCCAGTCGTGCGGCTGCGACGTCGCCGTGTGGACGAAGGGTTGCACACCCGAAGTTGCCGAATCGTCGCAGATGACGGCGTGTTCCGGCAGCAATGCTCCGATCGTCTTTCCGATGTTGTCGACCGTCAGGTCGCCTGTGGGAAGCGCGGGCAAGGCCAACTCGGCGCACGCCGTCTGGGCAATGCTCTTAAATGGTGGGGCATCAAGGACCTCGGCCAGCGTACGCAGTGCGCTGACGGGGTCGTCGGACGGACTGGCGATTTGAATTGGATTCACACCCCGGGGGGTCAAATCGCTGCTCTTATCGGGATAGGCAAAGAACGCCACGGGAGAACGTGTGCCGGCCAGGACAAGAGTGGTCGTGCCCTCCAACGTTTGCTCGACTGCTTCGGGAAAGTACGGCAGCCTGCGGATCTTGACCCGGCCGGCGCCTCGTTCCATCCGCGCCGTAATCGTATCGCAGAAGATCTCCGCTCCGGTCTTGGCCGCAATGCGTGCGGCAGCCTCTAATCCCTCCGAGAGCAAGGCCGTTCCGCCGATGAGCAGAACGTGACGTCCTTCCCCGCGAAGCGCGGCCGCGGCAACGTGGGACAACTCGGTGTCGATGGTCATCGGCGTTGCCGGTGGAGGTGGTTGCGCGGGCCCGTCGGCTTCTCCCCAGGCTGTGTCGGCCGGCAGCACGAGTGTGCAGACCCCTCGCTGCGGCTCGACCGAGCGAGCCACCGCCTCGGCGGCGTCGCGTCCGACATCATTTGCCGATTGCGACACCTTCACCCATTTCGACACGGTGGCCGCCATGCCTTCGGCGTCGGAAGTCAACGGCGCGTCGTACTTTCGGTGATAGGTGGCGTGGTCGCCCACGATATTGACGATGGGCGAAGCCGCCCGGCGGGCGTTGTGCAGGTTGGCCATCCCATTGGCCAGCCCAGGACCGAGATGCAGCAGCGTGGCGGCTGGTGTTTCGGTCATGCGGCCGTATCCGTCGGCGGCACCGGTCGCCACACCTTCAAACAGCGTAAGTACCGACCGCATGCCAGGCACGTTGTCCAGTGCGGCGACGAAGTGCATCTCCGATGTGCCGGGGTTCATGAAACATGTGTCGACGCCACAATTCAGCAACGTCCGTTGTAGGCTCTCCGCGCCGTTCATCAATCAACCATCCGCTAAGAATCGATACAGCGAGATTCCGCTTCCTGGTCGGACCTGTCATCCGTCGCTCGTGCCGAGCGAGCCGGGAAGCTGCGAGCCGCCGAGGGCTCCTCTTCGAGTGTTTGCCTATTGAAGATGACGAGAAACCCGCAGGAGCGGAAGTCATTCTCTCTGTTCTCGAGAATAATCTCTGAATTCCGCTGCATTGGAATCGACACTTGCGCCTTTCAGCCGCACAAGACCGGGAGTCAATAGCCGCGAAACTTTTGAATTCCCACGGGGTTTATCTATTGAGACAGCGATTGATTTGCTTCGAACCGCGATGCAGCTATGGGTGCAACGCCGGAGTCATTGAAACCAGACTTTCGGGAGAGAACATATGAGACCGCTGGGAATACTGATTGTGACGTTGGCGGCCGCGGTGTTGTTATCGGACTGGACCTTCGCTCAGCCGGAGGAAGGTCGGCGACGCGGCGATCGCCAAGGCCGCCGGCAGCGTGGAGCCGGTGCTGAAGGTCGAGGCCCGCGAGAGGGACGCCCGCCTGTCCCGCCCATCATCGCGGCTCTCGACACCGACGAGGACGGTGAGATTTCGAAAGAGGAAATCGAGAATGCCGTTGCCGCGTTGAAGACACTGGATGAGAACGAAGATGGCAAACTGAGCGGTAGAGAGATCCATCCACCCCACCGCCACGGTGATCGGCGCGCAGGCGATGGTCCTGAAGGCGCACGCGGTCGAGGGCCGGCAGGCCGCGGGCCTGAAGGCTCTCGTGGCCGAGGACCGGCTGCCTTCATCGATCGTCTGATGGAGAATGACAAGAACGGTGACGACAAACTATCGAAAGATGAAGTGCCTGAACGGCTGAAGGCCCGATTCGATCGGGTGGATGAAAACTCTGACGAATTCATCGACCGTGCCGAACTAGAAGAGATGAGCAAGCGATTCCGCGAACGTGGTCAGCGCGGTCGACGCGGGGAAGGCGGCGATCGGCCGCGACGAAGGCAGCCAGAGGCTGACGACTCGGGCGACGCCGATCCTGATGCGTGATCCGGTGTCAGAGCCATTGAACGCGGCTCCACTCGGCCGCAGGTCTCCTTGAGCGTTGCGAGACCTGCGGTCGCGAAGTAGCGTGATTGTCGCATTCGGACTGTTTCCATCAGCCGAGTCAGCATCCTCTTGCAACCGGCGACCTTGCAGATGAATCACCGGTGAGCCCAGCGGTCCATCTCGCGCCTCGAACTGTCGCGGGGCGGGCGCACGGCTCCTTCGCGAGCTTTGCGTACGCAATCGGCGGAAAAGTTTCGCTGCGCTGCAAGGCTTCACCGAGGTCAGTTTTCGGGTAAACTGCACGTTCCAGTCCGGGAACGTTTCTGCCGTTCGCCCAATTCTGCAAGGACTCTCCATTGAAACACTCACACTTCTCGCTCACCAACGGTGCGATCGCAGCTTGTCTCATTCTCGCGTCGAGCGCTGCCGGCGCGGATGACCAGCCCGCATCGATCCCGGTTCCCGACCGCGCCACCCAGGTCACCATTATTCGCGACACGTACGGTATTCCCCACATTCATGGCCGCACCGATGCCGACGTCGCCTTCGGGCTGGCTTACGCCCATGCCGAAGACGACTTCGGCTTGTTGCAGGAAACGTTGATCTCAGCCCGCGGGCGCCTGCGAGACGTGAAAGGTGCCAAAGGGGGCCTGATGGACTATTTGGTCCAGTTGTTGAAGGTTCGCGAATTTGTCGCCGAAAAGTACGAGACCGATCTTTCGCCTGACGTCCGCGAATACGTCGAGGCCTACGCCGCCGGGATGACTTACTACGCGCAACTGCATCCCGAAAAAGCCGATGAGCGATTTTTGCCCTATACCGGGCAAGACGTTGTTGCCGGGTTCGTGCAGCGGCAACCGTTCTTCTTCGGACTGGACAAGGTGATTTCGAAGCTGCAAAAGCCGCAGGCTGACGGCACAAAACAGAAGGCTGCGTTTCTACCGGTCGAACAGTTGCCGCCCATTGGCTCTAACACGTTCGCCATCGGCCCGGCTCGGTCGGCGGATGGCAAGACGCGGTTGAACATCAACTCGCATCAACCGTGGGAAGGGCCTGTGACGTGGTACGAGGCGCACCTGAAAAGCGATGAAGGCCTGGACATCATCGGCGGCCTGTTTCCCGGAGCGCCCAGCATTCTGCACGGGCACAACCAGCATCTCGGTTGGGCGTTCACAGTCAACAAACCCGATTTGATCGACGTTTACGAATTGGAAATCAATCCGAACAACAAGAACCAGTACAAGCTGGACGGTGAGTGGCGCGACTTTGAGGTCGGCGAGGCCGACCTGTCGATGAAGGTGTTCGGCACCGCCGTCGCCAAGATCAAGCGGGAAATGTTGTACTCTGTCCACGGACCTGCGGTCCGGTTTCCGCACGGCACGTATGCCGTTCGCTTTGCGGGTTGGGGCGAGGTCCGCGGCGTCGAACAGTACTTCCGGATGAACAAAGCCCGCAACTTCGACGAGTGGATAGCCGCCGTCAAACAGCGCTGGATTCCCTCGCTCAACACCTGCTACGCCGACAAAGACGGCAACATCTATTACCTCTACAACGGATTGATCCCCAAGCGCGCCGAGGGCTATGACTGGTCAGACATTGTGCCGGGCGATCAATCGCATTTGGTGTGGGAAGATTATGTGCCGTTCGAATCGCTGCCGCAGGTGAAGAACCCTGCCGCCGGTTTCCTCCAGAACGCCAACTCCACTCCGTTTGCGGCCACGTTGGGAGATGACAATCCGCAGCCCGAGGACTTCTCGCCAACGCTGGGAATCGAAACTCGGCACACCGACCGGGCATTGCGCATCACCGAGTTGTTTGCTGCCGACGACAGCATTACGCATGAAGAATGCCTGACATACAAATGGGACCAGACCGTCACGAAGCAGGGTCAGGTCTGGAGGCGCATTCAACCATTGTTCGAAGGCACTCCGCCCGCGGATCTTGCCGAGGTGACAGCCATCTTGCGGAAATGGGATCGGGTGCTTGCGGCAGACAGTCAGTCGGCCGCTGTCGCGGCGCTGGTCAACTACCAGTACGAGAAAGCTAGTTTCTTCAGCACACCGGAACCCGAACCTTGGGAGGCCCTGCGGGCAGCCGTAGCCCACTTGAGAGAGCATTTCGGGGGATTGGAAGTCACGCTGGGCGACGTGCAGCGGCTGCGACGTGGCAACGCAGACTTGCCCATAGGCGGTGGACCGCGCTGCTACAACTGCGTGCACGCACGCGAAGACGAGGAAGACGGCCGATTGGTGGGACTCGTCGGCGACTCGTACGTGCTGATCGTGGCTTTCGATGAGAACGGCGTTGCCAGTTCGCAGGCTATTCATCAGTACGGCAACGTCAACATACCGGACAGCCCGCATTACGCCGATCAGGCGCCGATGTTCGTCAACCGCGAGATGCGACACTCATTGCTGACGGAGGCGGAGATTTCTGCGAACACCTCGGTGTCGTACCACCCCGGCGAGGAGTTGGAGCAATAGGCCCGAGTTCTGGCCGACTCACGCACGAGTGTATCACTGAACAATACAATTGCGATTCTTGAAGATGACGCCGATCGTCTGCAGGCGATGACGTGTCGCCTCAATCGACGCCACCCGAGTCTGCACGTTGCCGCATTCGGCGACGCTCCCGACATGATCGCTTGGCTTGGAAAGCATCTCGAGTCGTGCGTCTTGCTGTGCCTTGATCACGATCTGGTGCCTGAGGAGATCGGCACGGCATCGGATCCGGGAAGCGGACGAGACGTCGCCGACTACCTGGCAACACGCATGCCAGTCTGCCCGGCGATCATTCACACTACGAACACCTTAGCGGCCCCCGGAATGGAACTCGCTTTGGCAGACGCCGGGTGGGTCTGTTCACGGGTCGTACCGTATGCAGACCTGCAGTGGATCGGCGAGGTTTGGATCGACGAAGTCAACCACGCCCTTCACGAACGATTGGGTGAGACGCATCCATCTTGACCCCGTCGTCCTCATAGGTCGATCGTGCAGTCGGGCAGTGCTTCGCGGAGCCGTTCGGCACCCGCCTCGGTCACCTTCGTGTTTTGCAGCAGCAAGGAACGCAGGCTGGACAGGCCGCGCAGATGTTCGAGACCTGCATCGGTGATCTGGGTTCCGCTGAGTCGCAAGACCCTCAGTTCGGGCAGTTCGGACAGATGCACGAGTCCGCCATCAGTCACCCGCGTGTAGGAGAGCGACAGCGTCTCCAAGGCGTGCAGCTCCCGGAAGCGTTCAAGTTCCTCGTCAGTGACTTGCGTCAGCGCGATTAGGCGAATGTCTTTGACGACGACTTTTTCGCGCGATAGGTTCGCGATGTTCCTCAGCCGTCCCCCTGGCTCGACGCGCACCGATGCACCGCCCCCCAAAGTGAGCACCCACTCGGCGGCATCATGATCGCGATAGACTCGGCTCCTGCAGTAGCGGCTCCAGAGTTGCGGCTGCTGCTGAGAAGTGGCGGCCAACACGTTGGTCTGCGCGATCAACTCGTCAGCGAGCTGATTCTCGCCGGCTGCCACCGCGGCTTCGGCTCGCAGGCAGAGCATGGGCAAGCCATCGGCGAGAGGATGTGCCCGCCACTCTTCTCGCAATCGTTCGAGCTGGTTCAAATCCTGAGCCAGTGAGATTGCAGTTTGGCCCAGGCTGCCGGGCTCCAACTTTGAGCTGGCACGCCACCACGCAAACAAGACCGGCTCTTGTTTATTGCCATGCGCGAAAAGTAAATCGGTCAGTGCATCCAGCACCCGCTGCTGCTCGCTGGGCTGCAACCGGGGCAACGATCGCTGCACCGCAAAGTGCAGTTCCCGTCCGAATCTGTCGAAGTCACTCAACTCGTCGATGTGCTTTGATGCACGCTTCGCCAGCAGTTCCAGGGCGTCGGGCAGGAATCCAGGATGTAGTGCGATACAAAGTCGCCCCAGTCGGTACGTTGCCAGCGATCCCGGTGCACGCCGGGTGGTCGTGGCCGAAATTGATTCGATGTCGTTCACAAGCTGCTGTGTAAACAGCCGCTTCCTTTGAGGAGAGGCATCGCCGCCAATCGCCGTGCTCCAGTCGCTGACGATCCCGGCCAACTTGGCTTGCAGCTCTTCGTCGCGACTGGCATAGGCTGTGCCCATCGCGGTGGCAATCAGCGTGCGGCGGGCCAGGGTTTCGCCAAGTTCCCTCGATTCATCGCGTTGCAGACTGGCTCTGATCAACACACGTGCCTCGGGAGAGTCGAGCAGGTCTTGCCGCCGCTGGACCAAGTACTGCCATCGCACAACGCTCTGCTTGGCGTCTTCGATTCGGCCGGCTGCCAATTCGAGCACCGCCAATAGCACGCTCAATTCCGAATTGGCCGGGTAGCGCTCGTGTTGTCGCTGGACTGTATCGATCAGACCTGGCAGCGGATCGTCTTCGGTGAGCGAAGATGAATCCGGCCGCCACAAGGCATCTCGCAAGCGGTCGATCGGCGTCGAGTTCCATTGGGTACCGGCCAAGTTTTCGCCGCCGGCAACAGTCACGCTGGCGCGGCCGCGGCTCGATCGCGAACCAGGGTTGGCCGGCAACGCGCGGCCGAAGAATGGGCCCAGCGTCGGCTCTCGCGGGGCCTGCAGCTCGATCGATAGAGCTGCAGCAAGCTGCTGGGGGTCGCCTTGCATGGAAGTCGCCAACGCCGCGTGTCTGAGGTTTGTGGCGTCGGCGGCCATCGGGCCGGTTGACGCGACCACGTCGAGCGCGCGTAGAGCGTCGGCCGTACGGTCGGAGTTGATCAGCCCAATCGCCTGTACCATCCGCAGCCCATCGTTCTGGGGATGGGCCGTGCACAGATCGTCCAGTTTTCGCGCGGCTTCATCGGTATGCCCGGTCCACCACAGGGCGCAGGTTTGTGCCATGCGGAACGAGTCAGCGACGACTCCTGACGAAGCTTCCATTCGTCGTTGCAGCCGGCCGATCAAAATGTCGGTGTCCCGCGGCAGCGAGCTGACAACCAATCGAAGCGTATTGTACCGCATACCGTCCAGCAGCGGGTTCATTGGCGGAAAGGGGCTGACCTCGACGCGCAGTTGGACCTTGCCGTTGCCGAAGCGAAGTGTTGAATAATGCAGCCTCCAAACTCGATTGACGCGGCGTCCCCGCAATGAGTTGATCCTCGAGGTACCCGCTTGAATGGTGCTTGTGAGTTGCCTGGGAGCCGTGATCGTCAGGTAGCGGTCGGCCAGAGCGAGGACGGCATCGATCTGTGCCGGCGTGCGATCGGGCGCGCGAGTTGATCGCAGAGCGGCCGAGATGAGCGCTGCGATCGCATCGGCAGATGCAGTGGTTGGTGGCGATGTTTCGGCAAGCGCAGCTGATTTGTACAGGAACTCTTGATGCAATTCGGCCGATCCGATCTCGAACGCCAACTCAATGACGGTGCTCAGGTCGGCGATCGAATGTGCAGAATCCAGCTCGCGGAGCAGATCTGTGCCGGCTTGCCTGGACTGTCCTAGCGAAACCAATCCAGTCAAATAGTTATGCGCGACGAGCGGGACGACCTCGGGCTGATGCTTCTTGAGCCATTCGAAGCTGTCAATTAGGGCAGCCACTTCGCGGTTCCGCCGCTCGGAGTTCAGGGCCCGATAGTTCCGTGCGGAAACACGATGCAATCGTGCTAGATGCGGCATTGGATCGTCAGGTCGCGCAGCCTCCAATTGGGCGACGCGGTCGTCGATCTGCGCCAAACGACCGGTTGCTCCATAAACGGCAACGAAAAGTCGCAGAAGGTCAAGGTCGGGCTCACCGTCGGTGCGCTGTAGCTGGAGCCAGCGGTCGCCCAATGTTCGGGTCTCTGCGATCGCGGCTAACGCCGAGGCCGCGCCGATCTTGGCCCGTCTCAATTCTGTGTCAAAAAACCGGTAGGCTTCCCGGACGAGCTTGGGTTCGACGGTCATCTGCTCTTCTCGTCTGACCGTTGCGGCTGCCACGACGATTTTTTTGAAATTCCCGTATGCCGAAGCAGCAGTGTGCAAATCGACGGACTCGGGGGAATAGACCTGGTGAGTCCCACGCCCGCCCGTGACTCCGATTCCCACAACTCGAAGGTTCGATGCGCCGGCGCTCGCTTCGTCGGCCATGTCGAGGATGGCCTCAAAGTGTTCTATCGCGCTTTCGACATCGTTAATTGCCATCCGGAACGTGCCTGCCAACAGCCGAAGCCTCCAGCTCTCAACCGAGCCGGCCTCGGCCAGAGCCACGGCGCCATCGACGTCGCCTCTCCGCCAACGGACTGCCGCCGCATCGGCGAGAGTGCGATCGTCGTCGGTCTGAATCAAGATCTGCCGCCAGATGCGGCCCGCCGCGTCATAGTCACCGGCCCGGCCCAGCAAGTCGGCGAGGATCTCCAGTTGTTCGGTGCCGCCGTTGATCTGCACCACCCTCTTCTGCCAGGCGGTTGCAGCCCGCCAGTCCTCCTTTTCAGCGGCGACTTCTTGCAGCGCGGTCAACACGTCGAAGTCGACTGGCCGTTCGGCCAGAAGGGCTTTCAATTCCTGGGTCACTTCATCAAGTCGGTCCGCGTGTCGCAACGCCTGGGCAATGCACAGCGTGACCGGCTTGCGATCCATCTGGCGCTCACGAAGTCGTCGCAACCGTGCAACCAGCTGTTGAGATCGATTGTGATCTTCGGCAAGCTCGGCCAGCGCAACCGTGATCGAGAGTCGTTGAGATGTATCATCCGACAATTCCAGACATCGCCAGTAGTGTTCGATGGCTTCGTGGGGCCGCCTGACGTCCGCAAGCGTCCGCGCGAGTTCGCTCCGAGTCTCGATGTTTCCGGGATCGAGCTTTACCGCACGCCGCAAGGCATCGACAGCCGTCTCGAGTCGGTCAAGGCGGCGAGAGACGGAAGCCTTTAACAGATACGCCTCTACATTCGAGGGAACCAGTTGAATCAGTTCCTCGACTGCCGCAAGCGCCTGAGCGTTTCGGCCGAGACGCAACTCCAGATCGACAATCCGCTCGAAGTACGATGTGCGACCGCGTTTGTCGATCTGGGCCAGCCTTCGGAACTGCTCTAGCGCAATTGCATGCTTGCCGCTGCGCTGCAAAACGTCGGCGTAATCGATAACGAGGGCGATGCGGTCGCCTGGATAACGCGCGAGTGCGGTTTCGAACCGGTAAGACGCCGCGTCCCACCGCTCGCGTTTGGCCAACAACAGACCGAGGAGCCAATCGTCGCGACGAGTTCGCTCTTGGACGGCTCGCCGCTCGAGTTCGACAATCGTCCGATCGATTGTGCCGGCCGATTCGTAGACGTCGACCGAGAGTCGCAATGCAGCTACTTCCAATTCGGGTACTTCTGCCAGGCGGTGCAACTCGGGCAGTTCGGCGAGGGCGGCGTTGAACTCCTCAACATGCAGCAGGTGCTCAATGAGGGAGGCCCGTAGGGCGAACTCGTCGGGTTTGCGGGTGACTGCCTGCCGCGCGGCTTCGACGGCCTGTGTTGCGTAGCCGAAGTTTCCGTACACATCCGCCAACCGGTGCCAGCTAGCCGCCGTATCATGCGAACCCTTGGCGACTCGAGACCAGACTGCAACCGCCTCTTCGCTGCGCCCCGTCGAGTGCAGGAACTCCCCCAGGTATTCCAGGTAATCGGGCGCGTCGCCGGATCGCCTGAGAGCTTCGCGGTAGAACTCTTCGGCAACCGCGAGGAGGTGCGACGGTGCGCCATCTTTCACCGCGGACGGCATCGGTTCCTCAGAAGACTTGAGGACGCGGGCGATGCGGGCCGAACGCTGGCAGGTTTCAGCTGTCCGCAGTGCCAGAAGCGGATCATCGGGCCGAATGGCGGCAATGCGCCGCCATGTTTCGGCAGCGCGCCGGCGTGCGTCCCGACCGTCGTCATTCTCGGCGCTGATGTACAGCCGCCCGAGCTTCAGCAGCAATTCGGCGTCACCAGGATGCTGTTCGACCAAGACCTCGCATTCACTCAGGGCGGCGGGCCACTCCCCATTCCGTTCCAATTCGTGGATCAGGTCTTCGCGGACGTCACGCCGCGACGGCGCCAGTTCGACGGCATGCCGAAAGCGTTCCAACGCTTCATCGTGGCGCCCGTGTTCAGAGAGGGCGCGGGCCAGCGTGAGCAGCGTGGATAGATCGCGCGGCCGTTTTGTCTGCCGCGCCCGACACCACTCGATCCAAGCATCGGCATTTTCCTCGCCTTCGAAAACTGCCTCGACCCTGCGGAGCACGTCTTGTGCAACCCAGCTTTCAGGGTCGACCGAATCTAGGGCGGCGGCGAGCAGCGTCAGCGCATGGGCGCGATGTCCGAGTTTGCTCTCAATGTCCGCGATGGCCAGGCGCGCGCGGAGCGTCTCGTATGGATCATCGCTTGAAAGGGTCTCGACCCGCCGCCAATACAATACCGCCGGTTCGTACTGTCTCTCATCGGCCAGCAGTGTGGCCAGTTCGGCCTGGACACGAACATCTTCTGGAAACGTGGCCGCCAGTTGCGACCACGTGCGCAAGGCCTCTTCGCGGCGCCCGAGCCTCAACTGCAGACGCCCCAGCTGCTTGCAAGCATCCAGAAACGCGGCCTTGGGGGGATCGAGCTGAATGGCCTTGGTAAGCGTCTCGGCGGCTGCCGCTGTGTGTTCTTGCCGCGCCAGCAGCGAGCCACGAAGCAACAGCGGCACGTAGTTTTTCGGGGCGAGCCGCTCAGCCTGTCGATAAGCCTGCTCGGCTTCGGCTTCCTTTCCCTGCCGTTCGCGAACGAGACCGAGCAGCAGCTGCGCGTTGGCCGCCCGGGGATTGTTGCTGGCGAAACCCTCAACCCTGTTGATCAGTTCCGTGAGCCGCCCCGCATCGAGGTAGTGTTGAAACCATAGATCGAGCGCGGTTCCGCGTTGCGGACGTTCTGTGACGATCGTCCAGTATCGTTCGGCCAATTCGTAAAATTGATCCGACGGACTCGCCGCATCGACTGCTGCCGGTTCCGACGGCGCAGCCTGTCCAACGTAGGATGACGCCTGAAGAATGATGCCCAACCACAGAACCAACCGCGGTGCATCCTTCATACCGGGTTCTCCCATCACCGATTCGCATGCGGGGAACGTTGCATCGATCGCCAGCGCCAAGTCGGGCTGATCTTCCCTTCGTTAGTTATACAGGCTGGTCGTAGCGGAGTGAAATTTGGCCTGTCGCATACTCAATCTGCCGAAGCGCGCGTTGTTGCCACGCCAGAGCCAGACGAGGTCGAGGATCTAGAAGTCGTCCAACGCCTGCTTCAGGTCGTAGCAGATGTCGAGGATGGTGTGCAGCCGCGACGCCTGAATGGCCCACATCGATTGCGGATTCAAGTTGCAATACTTGAGGGTCTTGCCAAGATCGCGGGCTTTGGCGCTTTTGGAAACGACCAGCCCCAGGGACAGGCTGTTATAGAACTCGATTTGACCGCAGTCGACGACGAGTTTGTCGGTATCGCTCTCGGTGATGAACTTGTCGATGAGGCTGCTGGTCGACTGAATCGAGTCGAACTCCATCAGCGCCGCGTCGCGCAGATGCAGCACGGCGACTTCGTCGATGATTTCGATGTCGTAAGCGTCTGACATTGGTCGGCACCAGCAGGTCGATGACCGATCGATTCTACACGATTCGCCGTGCCCACGCCGCCACTCTACGAGCAGACACGACTTCATGCGCATCTGAGTCGGACGCGACATTGGGAGCCGGCTCAAGTGAGTCATTTGCCGGAGCCGCTGCAATCGGTTCGCTCGTATCGATCGGGCGCGGTGGCTCTCCACTCCCAGCGTGAATATTAGTCACGCTTTGCTGATCTCTTCCAGCATGCCTGTTCGTGGATCTTGGCCGATCAACAACCGTTTTATGGCGATACGGCCGCCGGGAACGTTTCGTCGATCGACATTCTCGCCGCAACCGGATCAAGACCGCATAACCCCATTTGGCCCGGTAGAAAGCCCGCTGTGATTTCTGCGAATCGTACCCGGCGACGCACCAACTGCGTGATAGAGTTTGCTGCGAATCATTTCAGCAGAGGACGGTGGCATGCATAGGTTGCACAGAGTCGCGCTGTGGTCGATAGGGTTGGTGTGGGCCGCCCATCTGTTGGGCGGGTGCGCGTGTTTCACACCGGGGACGCCGACATATTCCGTCAACGATCCACCGGCGCTATCGCCATATCGACAACCGTTGTTGGGACCAAACATCGAACCGATTCCACAGCCGCAGGGCGGCGTGTTCGATAGTCCCACAATGGCACCGCAGTTCCAGCCGCCGGTACGCTCGGCGCCGGATGCAAATCCGGCGGACGAACCGTTCCGCGGCGATGGACTGGACGGCCCGTCGTTTGTTCCATCTGTTCCATCTGACCAGTCGCCAACCAGTGGTGTGGAATTGAACGTCACATCAGACGGAAGTCAGCGGGCTGGCGAGGCGGCAACATTTCGCATCACGATCCGCAACACGGGAAGAGCACCGATCGAAGACCTCACTGTTGTATGCGAATTCGACGAGGCCCTCGTCTTTCCGGGTCGAGAAGAAAAGCAGGTTCAGCAGATGCTGGGCCGGCTGGAATCGGGACAGCAGCGTGAGATGCCCCTGTCGCTGGTCGGCCAGGAGATCGGCCGGCACTGCGCCTACTTCTCGATTCGCTCGGGAGAGCGTGAGCTGGCCTGGAAGTCGGCCTGTGTCGAGTTCGGCGGACAGCAGCAAAGTCAGCGAGCGACCGCGCCTGGATTGTGGTCGTGGTGGGGACGTTTCTCGCAATAGAAACCCCGCCGCACTGACATTACCGACTCAGCGGGTCACCTCGCAATTCAGCAAAGCCGCTTTGAGTTGCTCGATACCGGCGTCGCTGAATTGTGTGCCGCGCAGGTTGAGTTGTTGCAGGTACTGCAGTTGGCTCAAGTGCGTTGCGCTGGCATCCGTCAGCGGGTTACCGGACAGGTCGAGAATGACCAGCGAAGTCACCGGTTTCAATTCTGTCACCAGTTCAGTCAGCTGGGCATCGGTGATGTTGCGCGTCGCGAGTTGAATCTCGCCGACGGCCGACAGTACTCCAGGTGCCCAGTTGTACCCGCTGCCTGGCGACACGATTGAGTCGATCTTCTGGCGAGCGGCGTCGAACTGCCTCCATTCCGCCGAATACTGACGGTATTTCATTCCGGCATAACCGAGGATGGCCAGGATGATGACCAGCGGGACGATCCAGACCAGTTTCTTCGACATGTGATACTCCACACTCACGAGTGACCCGATGGCGGTGGGATCACACCGCCGCCGAGGGAACATACGACGCGAGCGGCCCGAGCGTTTGAAATGGAATCGGACGTGTAGAGATGGGCTATCGGTCGTCGTCGCAATCACTCGCGCCTGGTGGCCTCTAGCCTTCCCAGGTAGCGATCGGCATTCGACAGGCAATGATGCCGGATCGCGAACAGGCAGCCCGCGTACCAGGTCGAATTCAAGAAGACTGCCAACCATGGCAAGTTGGCGAGTTCATCCAGATCATCAAACTCGGTGAGCGGAATAATCATCGCTGGGCTCGAGAGTGCCATGAGCGTTGCGGGATCTCTTGGGCCGATGCTGATCGTGCCAAAAACGGGAATGAGAACCACCAACGGCAGGCAACACCAGGCGACGAGGGCCGCCAGGGCCGACGCAATGGCGCGGGACTGGGTCTTGATCCTCATGCCGATCAGCAGCGACAGCCACGCGACCAGTGGCAGATAGATGGCGACCGACGACGACGCACTGACGAGATACAGCCAGGGATCATCGTCGTGAGCCGTGCCAAAACGTCCCAAGTCGGCATGTTGGAAAACTCGCCGCGTCGTCTGTATCGCCACCACCGTCGCGAGCAGGCCGGCAGCAATGAGGACCAGCCGGCGTAGGCCTAGGACCTTCTGGTCGAGCAATTCACGGGTGGTCAGCGGCGTCGTGAGCAACACGTCGAGGGTCTCGTGAGATCGCTCGCCGGCGATCAGACTTGCCGCCTTGACAGAAACGAGCAGCACAGCCGAGATCCATACAACGGCCGTGATGAGCGCCATGTTGTCGCTCGCCACGTCGTACCTATTGTCGACAGCCAACGTGCTGATGAGTATCAGCGGTATTTGCAGCGCCACGAAGGCACGGACGAGATACCGAGTTGTTCCGAGTGACCTCCTTTGTGTTTCGCGCCAGGCGATCGGCTGATCGATGGGCGTTCGGACCCGCTCGCTCGCAAGCGTGACGCCGCGTGTCAGGCTGTTGTGGTTGACTCGCTCGGCTAGAGCGTCGATGCGTTTGAACCAGCTCAGCAGCAGATTTCTGTGCGGGACGAAGGCCCGCCGCACAAGACACACCCGCGCTAAGCACAACAAAGCAAAGGTAGTGCCCAGCGTCGGCAGGCTGCGGGCCAGGACGAGACGCAACGTGGTCTTCGATTGGTCAAACTGCATGGCCGGCGGAATGTGCATCAAGAAGAAATCGTCTCTGTTGACGAACGTCACATCCCCAGCAAGCGGCTGCAAGACCCAATTTACGAAACCGCTTGCCGAGTATCCGAAACGGCTGCTAACCAGCTCGCTCACGATTTCTGACAGGACGATCGGCGAGAAGTAGAACAGGCTGCCCAACACGTAGGTGCCGATGAGTGCAGCCGGCATCGTTCGAAACAGACATGAGCACATAATGGCGAACGCCCCTACCTGGCATGCCGTGATCGCCAACGTCCAGCCGGCCGTCCAGATGTCAGCCGCGGCGACTCCACCCAGTGCGTACGTGAATGCGATCAGGGGCATCGACAGCAGCACGCATGTCAGCATGGGCAGCAGCTGCGCGAGATACTTTTCGAGAATGATCGTCCACGGACCCAGCTTCGTGAGAAACAATAGCCCTAGGCTGTTGCGTTCCTTCTCGACGGCAATCGCGCCGCATGTCAGCGCGGGCAAGAAGGTGTAGATGCCGAACAACTGCAATACGACGATGAGTTCGAAGATCTCGCGGCCGCGCCCGAGGACGCGCAAAGGATCGTGCACCTGCGCGTAGATGTCGTCATAGAGCATCAGCAGCGCAAACAGAAACAGCCCGGCGGCGTAAGCAGAGCGAACGACATACGTGCGCCGGCGGGCCGACTGCTCGACCAATTCCCTGGCCAACAGGGGCAATCCCCAAGTGGTTATGCGCGATCCCATGCCGGCAGCTTCATACCAAACGGCGCCGTGGCAGACATCCTCGAATCGGTGAATCCCCACGGCCAACGTGACGGGATGGGCCAAGTACCCGCGTGTAGTTTTTCGATGCCGCCGTCGATTTCTTGCCAATCATCAACCCGTCCAAAGACGGCGAAACGTTGCCGAGACAATGATCCAAAGATTGCAGGTCCGGTCTTGACGCGTTAGACGTTTTCGGCTAGCGTCCACCCTATGGTAATGCGTTCCGAGTTTTCTTGAGACGGTCTGGTCCCGATTTGGCCGTCGGGAAAGCAAAACGGAGTTTCTGGACGAACTCTCGAATTTGGCTCACTTCATTGACGCTTAGGGCAGGCGGCGCATTGAACATGTGAGGCGGGTTCACAGGATGTGAAGCCGATGCTGGTCAAGCAACGCGGTTACTCGCTCGTTGTTGATGCACCCGCCAAGCTGAATCTCTCCCTCGACGTTCTCGGCAAGCGGAGCGACGGTTACCACGAGCTCGAAACGCTCATGGTCCGCGTGGGCCTGTACGACACGCTCAGAGTCTCCCCGCTCGAAACAGACCGCATCGATTTTCTATGCAGACGGTCCGCTGGCAGCCGGGCGCAGAATCGTGACGCGGTTCCCCTGGGTGACGACAATCTTGTGGTCCGAGCGGCCCGCCTGCTTCGAGAGGAAACCGGTTGCAGCCAGGGAGCGCGGATCGAGTTATTCAAGCGCATTCCGTCCGAGTCGGGTTTGGGTGGCGCATCGAGTGACGCCGCTGCCGCACTGCTGGCTTTGAACCGACTCTGGAAGCTTGAACTTTCTTTGGAGCAACTGCAGCGAATCGGTGGGACGCTTGGGAGCGACGTTCCGTTCTTCCTGTTTCAGACAGTTGCAGCCCTCTGCCGTGGTCGCGGCGAGGTCGTAGAACCGGTCCCGTTGTCGCAAACCCTGCATTTCGTGATTGCACGACCCCAGAGCGGACTCTCGACGGCCGACGTGTATCGCGAGTGCGAGCCTTCAGCAGTTGCAAAAGGCACCGGCCCGAGGATCGACGCCTTGAACGACGGGCGATTGCAGCAAGTAGCACAGCGGTTTCATAATGCATTGCAGGCGCCGGCCGAGCGACTCAACCCCGAGGTGTCTCGTACGCTTTCGCAACTGGCCCGGCACAGGCTTCTTGGCCCCACAATGAGCGGAAGTGGTACCGCTTGTTTCGGCATATCAATCTCACGCCGTCAGGCGTTGACGGTGGCAGCGAGGCTCAGGGCGGCAGGGAATGACCGCGTCTACGCGGTGGAAAGCCGTCCGTAGAGAAGCAGCGAGTAAGGAGTACGCCATGAAGATCACCGAGGTTCGCATCAAGTTGATGGACGATCCACACGATCGGCTGCAGGCATTTTGTTCGATTACGTTCGACGCATGCTTCGTGATTCGTGACCTGAAGATCATTCAGGGCACAAAAGGCTCTTTCGTCGCAATGCCCAGCCGAAAACTGACCGATCGTTGCCCCCGGTGCCATTGCAAGAACCATCTACGTGCGATGTATTGCAATCAATGTGGAGCCCGGCTCGACGACGAACGGGCCATCAAAGATTCCGATGGACGCGCAAAACTTTACGCCGACATCGCGCACCCCATCAATTCCGAGTGCCGTGAGATGATTCAGCAGCACGTGCTCGAGTCGTACGAGAACGAACTCGTCCGCGCCCGGCAGCCCGGCTACATCTGCACGTACGACGATTACGGCGAAGAGAGTTACGCCACTCTCTACGAGCAGCAAGAACCGGAGACGATCGAGATGCCGCAGACCGTTTCCGGCAATGGCAGCACCTCGCATCGCATCGAGCCGGCGGCGGCACAAAGCCCTGTGGGCCCGCACCATGGCGCTTCTGCACCGCACCGCGAGAATGGTTCGACGGTCGTGCACAATCGGAGCAATCAAACCGAAGAAGAAACTTTCGGAGCGGGACTGCTCTAAGGTACGGAGTTCGTTATGTGACCGCCGGTTGTTTGACTGACGTAAACCAATCGCTGGATTGGATCGTCTCGGCAAGCGGTCTCAATATCGCGATTGGGTGTTGCGTCACTCAAACACCAGCGAGTACACGTCCGCTTCGCGCATGACGATGCGCAGCATTACGGGACGGCCGATCAAAGATTCAACGCTTGTGTTCCCTTTCCAGCTGACGCGACGATCGAGTGAGTCGCCGTAGATCAGGTCGCAGTCTGCCAACTCGTAGCCCGGCATGGGCGTGCCGTCGGGCGAGCGGATCTCAACCTGGACCATGCCTGCCGCGCTGGTCGCCACGTTGAGCGAGAGTTCTTTCCCCGAGAATCTGATTGGTTTGGTCGTGAACTCTCCTGGCTGGAGCTTAGCGTGGATCGAGGCGAAGCCGTCGATTCTCAAAGAGTAGCGTCGCAAGCGAGATTGGCGACCCGTGAAATACGATTCCGTGGCATACAACGAAAGCTCGCGCGGCGCGTCGTCCTTGGTCGACTCCGTCTCGACAACATGCCAGGCGATGTAATTGTCGCCGTACGACCAATTGTGTTTGGTGCGCAACCCCGGCTGTAAGAACACGTCGTTGCTCTGCCGGAAATTGAGACCGTCGCGGCTGGTGATGTAGATCGAGTCGGTCACGGCCGTCCCGTAGCGAGGTGTGACGGTCATCCGCTTCTCTCGGAGCCCCCACTCGGGTAGCAAAGACGTCGAAGCCGTCAGTCCATGATCGACGTAGCGCGCGGGAAATCCGATATAAAGGTGGGGGGCTCGCTCATAGGGTTTGACCTGGTTTACATAGAACTGCGCCAGCGGGTGCGGCCCCTCGCCTTCGGGGAAGGCGATCGTTCCCTCAGCGGTCCAGTGGACAAACTCGTCCGACACGGCCCGGTTGATCATCCGCGTTCCCGAATAACCGCCGCCAGAAAAAGTGCGGTAGTACAAGACATACTGCTGCTCGGTCTGTGACCAGAAGGAGATGTTCTGCGTGTCGAAGGCGCCCTTGTCGAACACAGGTCCAGGCTCCATCGGCGTCCAGTGAACCCCATCCGGAGACTGATAGATCCAGATGCCCTTCTGGTTCTCAAACCCCGCGCCGGTTGCCTTGTAGCGTGCCTCCGGTTTGGCGGCCGGATTGGAATCGATGAATGGCGAGAAATCATGGCAGCGACCGCCATCGCCGAGCTTGTCCAGAATGATGTTGTTGTCCGTCGAGCCGTCGAACTCGCACAGGCCGAGGCTGGGCCGGTCCCACGTGATGCCGTCGGTGCTCTGGAAGTAGGCAATCGTCAATGGGCCGCCCGGCTCAACGCCTGTGGGAATCTGCCAGGCGTGATAGTACATCCGATAGACGGCTTGCTGCTGATCGTGCAGAACCGTGAAGTAGCCGCAGCCGTTGCCTTCCCAGGGCTTGTCGCAGTCGACGGCTATCTCCTCGCGCGTCGGCTGATGAACCAGAAGCTGGACATTTTGCATCTCGCCCACGAGATAGTCGTCAATGAATAGCTCGCGATGGTTGCCGAGATCGATGACCTCGTTCGACTGCGCGAACATGGAGCGGCCTGCTAAGCCGCAGAGCACGCACAACATCGTCAAGAAGTGGGCCAACGTTTTCATGGGTGGAACCATAACGGCGTGAGTGGAACGAACCCGATGTTCGGATAGCCCAGCTTACACGCTCGATGACACAAATTCCTGCTGCTCGGCACGACGTCGGCCTGCGGACAACGTGTCACCGAAAGCCGCATTGGACCACAAACGCGGATTCAACCTACTTCCAAACATTCGTCCGATAGGCCGTGTAGAAGTACGGCAAGGGTTTCTCAAAGTGCGGATTCGTGCCGTGGCAACTGATGACTGCGTTGCCGTCGAGGGCTCCATGGTCGTCGAGATGACGCACGAATTCGTGCAAATTCCGCTTAGGAGGATGATAGTGGCCGGAGTTGTTGCTGACCCACGTCACTCCTTTGGTGGGTGAGATCTTGATCATGCCCGCACATCGCACGAAGTCGCCAGCCGCAAAACTGGTGTGGTGAAAGTTGCTCTCCTTGTGCTCGGCAATCACCACCTCGCCGTCTTTCATCCAGGCGTAGGCGGCCACGCCGTTGCCGTCGTTTCCCACCGGCGTTGACGGTCCTTTCGCGTTGGCAGCCTTGTAGTCGGCGGTCGAAGCCGGCTGGGCCGACATGGGACTCTTGTCAAAGTCGGACATGTCGAAGGGCCGTTTGTCGAGCAGCAGGACTTTCAGCTTCTTGATCGAGTCGGCCTTCGCGTTCGCGTTGACGTAGTTGACAGAAACCTGGTCGGCGAAGTTTGACTTATCGTCTGCGGTACACATGTCCGTGCCTTCCAGCCACAGGAAGAACGGTGTTTTGTGGTTCGCGATCGTCCTGTACCAAGCCAGCAGATATTGAGAGAACGAGTCCCCTCCTTCCAGCGTTCCGGTAAACTGATCCTGCTCGAAATCACAACCCGGTGGTAGATATTGAGAGCTGAACTCGAACGGACGATGTGCAGGATCGATCACCTCCATCCGCACGCCGGGCACGGGGCCCAGAAACGTTCCACCGGTGAGCACTTGCTGTTTGGGATCCTTGAGATAGTCCAGGAATGCCGGAATGCTCTGCATGCGCTTGTCCTTGTACATCGCGATCAGGCCCTCGATGTAAGCTCGCTTGCGCATCCCACGCCTCTCCAGACTCAGGATGTTTCGCTCGAGCGTCTCCTTGGTCGAGTCACTCTTGTTGAAGTGGCCCGAAGCCGGATCGTGTGCACGCACGGCGGAGCGGGTTTGAACGCGGTCCGCCCAGCTATCGCGATTCCCACCGCAGTAGTTTCGGAGAAAGTCGCTTGCTTTCGCGGAAATCGTCCACAGGGCGCTGGAACGCTTCTGCAGGTTGCTCAGCTTTGTCTTTTGGATACCGTGATACCCGTTGATCATCCCCGTCAGTTCTTTGAGAGCAGCGCCACGAGTCTTGTTTGTCCCGCCGTGCCGGCTGTCCCATTGGGCTTTGCTCTTATCGGTCAACTGTCCGTGCGTCACTGTCGACCAGGTCTCCGCTGGAATGATGTCGCGCCAGATTCTCATTGCATTCTCCCGTCGCGTAGCAGGTTATGGAGCGGGTTGGTGTATTGAGTCGCAAGCGAAATGCTTGGTGTCGCATTGCACGACTTGCGGCTCTGTTGTCAGGTCCCGCTTAACTCCCGTTTTCGCGGCGAGAAATTTGGAATTTTTGCGAAGAAAATCCAAGGCAACCACGCAGTGGAGGGAATCACCTCTCGGAGCATTCGCCGACGGGGGGCCGCTGCGGCTCATCGCCGCTGTTTCGCCCGCGCAGCGTGACCGGATTCGACCATTAGATCCGACACGTTGCTGTCGTCTTCGAGGTACAGGAAGCCCAATACGCGGCCAAACGTGAATCGCGTTGCCAGTTCCCCCTCATCGTTGGCAGGGACGTGTAATCGTACGAGCCGGCCTTCACAGAGTTGCTTGAGGTGCTCGCGAGCGATTAGCCCGGCGTCGCGCTGGCTGCCGTGGAGCCCCGGAGCCCAGCATTTCAGCAGCCGAACCCGGACACGTTTGCGGATTTCGACATCGACCGTATCTCCATCGATCACGTGTAGGACGCGTCCCACTGTGGTGTATCCCGGTGCCGGTGCACTCACGTTGATGTCCTTTCAGTTTGAGCTTGTTTGCTGGACGCGAAGCCCCAACAACTGCCTCGCATACCGCCGGTCATCCCAGGCAGCGCCACACCATTCGAAGACAGCGCTTGGCCGAGTAGCGTTCCAACCACGCAGCCGGCCTTGAATAGCGCGTACACGTCCGGGGCGTTCGGCAAGTCTCCAATTCTCAGAACGGTCGAGCTGACGCGTGAGTATGGGATGTGCGGAATACATTCGCACGCGTTTGCCCAGCGTCCGGTGTACTGCAGCCAAGCACTCCAACAAACGCGGGCCCAACCCCAACCCCTGCCAGTCCGGCAGTGTGACCAATCGCGAGCACCCGACAAGGTGCCGCACCTTGGGATGAGGTCGCTGCAAAAAGGCGGCAAACGAAGCAATCTCGTCTTCGACAAAGAGTCCGAAGCAGCGGGCCGCGCGGTGCAATTTCGCGGTCAGATAGTGAAATGGTGCGAACAGCTGCCAGGCAGAGTAGGGAACCCGTCGAATCTCGCACTGCAATGACGGGTGTCGTTGAAGACACCTCCTGGAAAATGTGACTGAGGGCATTGCCAGCGTCCAATCGGGCTGAAGCCAGTCTTCGATGTCGTTGTGACAGGTCACGGCCACGAATTTCCGAGCCGTGCGTCGCACGAATTTCTGGACTGCGTGTGCGCCGATGCGTGCGACTTGGCGATCGACGACGCTTGTGAACTCGTCACATAAGATGACGTCTTCCTTGCTCAACAACCGTCGCGCGAGTTCAGCACGAAACCGCTCGCCCGTCGAAAGCACGCGGAATGGCTTCATCCAGGAGGTGATCGTGCCGAAGCCCACGCTTTGGCAGGCTGACGCGATATCCTCAATGCCCAAGTCGGGGTCGAAGTCGTCGATGACTGCACGGTTCGACCAATGAAGTGAGGCTTCGCCGCCGAACAGGGCGCCCGCGACCGTCGATTTGCCCGAACCGCTCGGACCGACGATCAAGCCCACATGCCAGTCGTCCTCATCAAACGGCGCCTCTCCGGACCATCGATGGCGAAGCTTCTGCTTCGCCGGGACATCGAAGATCGCCTCAATTTGCTTCACCCGAGGCGTACGAGCTATGTCGCACTCGACTACACAATCCACGCGCGGCACGCCAGTCCCTCACTTTCGAAGCGTTCCAGCAATTCGATCTGCTGACGTTCGTCTTGGCATTCGACGAGGATCGAATAGCGCAACTCATCCAATTGCGGCTCCGCAGCCGGACCGGCATCGTCCAAGCACATTCCCGCGTCGGAAGCCATTTCGGCGACCAAAGTCCGCAGAGCCTCGTCGTCAAAGTCCGTCTGTCTCAGCAACGTTTCCAGGGCATCCGCGTCGAGTTCAGCCAGTTCTGCCGAACGGTCGAGTACAGCCAGCGCCTTCCGCTCATCTTCGGCCGACAATTCGACGTACTCGACGTCGATCCAGGGTTGCCCGGTTTGCACGGCACGACGCACGCGCTCGTGGCCGTCCACGATGTGACCGGTCACGCGGTTGACCGTAACCGACCGGACGAATCCGATTTCGTCGATCGATGCCATCACCGCAGCCTGTTGAACCGGTGGGTGCCTCCGATGGTTGAGCGGGTGAGCTTCCAATTGGCTCGGCGCGACACGATCGTGGCCGACGATCTTGGATGTCCAGCGACTTGCGGCATCAGACATCGTCGAAATCAGATAGCATCTCAAATCCGTCTTGCAGCCGGTCGCCGAACTCCGTGAGGTCTACATCTTCGGGATCGTCGTCGGGCTCGGCCTCGCTTTCCAGCCGCCGGGCGATTTCGTCGCAACGCTCCCACGAGTGACAATTCCAACGCTGCCCGCAGATTGTACAGAAGTTCGATTCACTCATCGGCATACAGGCCTCCCTTCGAATGTGTATGCCGGCGCATAAGGCCGGCGTGAACATGGCGGCTAACTCGACTTGAGCGCCACCCGTCGTGGGTCGTTCGCCACAAGTGTGGCTGCGCGACTCGGCTGGCGACGGTAAGGTGGGCGCTCGTCGCCCGACCCACGTTGGCCGCCCTGAACTCCAAAGCGCGGCTACTGGGACTCCAGCCGAAGCCGAATCGCGCGGAGTTCGGCTTTGATGTCGTCGAGGTCCCGTTCAACAACACGAACAAACCGTTCAAATTCGCGTTGTTGCACCGCGTCGACGTGTGGCTGATCGGCGTGTTGCCGCACGAGCACCCAATTCGCCCCCAACAGGCCGCTCGAGAGCGTGAGCAGTACGGGGATCAAGACTTTCCAAGACGCGTATCCGTTGGCGACGTTGATCAATGAAAAAGCCCCGGCAATGTCGGGCGACACTACCGGGGCCTTCAAAACGGCGAGGTAGGTAAGTGCCGCCGCATGTTCGCGATGGTCTACCAATGACAGCACTTACCTTAGGGGATTTTCGTATAGGTTTATAAAACTGTCAAGTGCGGTTTTTGGGGCCGTAGTCGGTCGCCGTGTTGCGAGGATCCTGGTGGCTGGTCAACTCGACACCACGGTAGCGGCAATTTTCGAGATCGGCTCGAAGCATTCTCGGTCTGGTGGACGCGCGGGTGAGGGGCCGGATAGGCCGGACCACACCTTGAATCACGAATCTCGCTGCCGTCGATCCAGACTGGTCGCAACAATTCTTGATGCTGATTGGACTTGCGTCGGAGTTGACCGACTTGGAATGTCGGCGTACAGTTCCTTTGGCCCAATGTGCCGTCCCCGCTGTCTTTGTGTACAGCGGACCTCCGAATACCCGTTTGCCGGCGCCGCGATGTCCGACTCCGATCAGGCTCCTTCAGATCCTTCACCAGAGAAGAAGATCAACCGCCGCTCCAGGCCGAACGACGCTAAGCGTCCGGATCGTCAGCCGACCAACAATCTGTTTTGGTATGTGATGATCGTCTTCGTGATTGCCGCGGTGGCAATCTCGTTCATGGGGAAGCAGCGCGGTGGCGACGAGCTGGCGTTGAGCGAGTTCTTCAAGGACCTGCGATCGGGCGAACGTAGTTCGTCCAATGTCTTCGAAATGGAGATCGGCGAGAACTTCATCACGTTTCAAGACCAGCCGGCCGCGAAGTCCGGCAAATCCGATTCTGCCAAGACCGCCAAGCACTTCAAGATTCCGATGGTTGGTCTGGACGAGATCACCCAGTCGAAGCTGGTCGACCTGCTCTTCGAACGTGACATCAAGTTTACTCCCGCCAGTCCACCGCCCGCTTGGGAGTCGGTCGCCTACCTGTTGTTCGTCCCCGTCTTGTTCATTCTGGTATTGATTCTACTGTTCCGGCGGATGGGCGGTGCCGGAACGGCCATGTCGTTCGGACGAAGTCGCGGCCGGTTGTACGCCCAAGAAGACATCGATGTGATGTTCGAGGCGGTGGCCGGTATCGAAGAGGCGGTGGATGAACTCCGCGAAGTGGTCGAGTTCCTCAGAAGCCCGGAGAAGTACCAGGCGCTGGGTGGTCGCATTCCGCGGGGCGTGCTGCTCGTCGGTCCGCCAGGCACCGGTAAGACTCTGCTCGCCAAGGCCGTGGCGGGTGAGGCCGGCGTACCCTTCTACAGTCTCTCGGGATCGGACTTCGTCGAGATGTTTGTCGGTGTCGGTGCCGCCCGCGTACGCGACATGTTTCACCAGGCGGGTCAGAAGTCGCCGGCGATTATCTTCATCGACGAACTTGACGCGTTGGGCAAGGTCCGCGGCAGCGGGATGCCAGGCGGCCACGACGAACGCGAACAAACCCTCAATGCCCTGCTCGTTGAAATGGACGGCTTTGCGTCCGATCAAAGCGTGATTGTGATGGGAGCTACGAACCGGCCCGAGACGCTCGACCCGGCGCTGCTGCGGCCCGGTCGCTTCGATCGGCACGTGCTCGTGGATCGTCCTGACGTCAAAGGCCGCGAGGCGATCCTCAAGGTGCACGCCGCCAAGATCAAGATGGACGACAAGGTCGATCTGCAGCGCGTCGCCAAGCTCTGTCCTGGATTTGTCGGCGCCGACCTGGCTAACCTGGTCAACGAAGCCGCGCTCTTGGCGGCTCGCCGGGACAAAAAGCGCGTCACGATGTCCGAGTTTGAGGAGGGTATCGAACGTGTCGTCGCCGGACTCGAAAAGCAGACCCGAATCATCCACCAAGATGAAAAACAACGGGTTGCCTACCACGAGTGCGGCCACGCGCTGGTTGCCTGCAGCCTGCCCAACACAGATCCGGTCCACAAGATTTCGATCATTCCTCGCGGTTATGGGGCTCTGGGCTACACGCTGCAACGCCCCGAAGAAGATCGACAACTCGTCACGCAGACGGAACTCGAGAGCCGAATCGCCGTCTTACTTGGCGGCATTGCCGCCGAAGAGATCGTCTTTAAGGAAACGTCAACCGGCGCGCAGAACGATCTGCAGCGCGCGACCGATACGGCACGGCGGATGGTCACTGAGTTCGGTATGAGCCCCAAGTTGGGTCGGGTCCACTACAGCGAAACAAGCCGGTCCCCGTTCTTGGGAACCACGCAGCCCGCTGGCGAGCCCTCCCACAGCGAAGACACCATTCGCGAGATTGATTTGGAGGTCAAGCGGATCATCGATGAATCCTCGACGACCGCCTACGACATCCTCAACAGCCGACGAGCCGCCCTCGAGCAGATGACCAGCGAGCTGATGGAAATCGAGGTCATGGACTCCGAGAGGCTCAAGATGATCCTCGAGGACCACAAGACCAGCCCCCAGATCAGCCCCGGCACGTACGCGACCAAGCCGGCAACCGGCGAAGAGGAAGAATCACCCGCCGCGGATGAGTCGACACCACCCCGGGAGTCAGTCGACGGGGCGTAATCGCACAGCCCGATCGGTAACCGCCCGCCAACGCGATCGCACACCCGGTCATGCCACAGCCTTGCTGAAGCGTTCGACCGCCTGCTCAATGTTCTCGCGGCTGTTGAACGCGCTCAGTCGGAAGTATCCTTCGCCGCTTGCGCCGAAGCCGCTACCGGGTGTGCCTACGAGGTGCGCTTGTTGTAGCAATTGGTCGAAGAAGTGCCAGCTGGTTGTGTCACCCGGCGTCTTCAGCCACACATACGGGGCGTTCACGCCGCCGTACACCTGGATGCCGACCCCCTGCAGACCTTCGCGCAGCAACTTGGCGTTGGTGAGGTAGAAGTCGACCAGCGTTCGCACCTGCTCGCGCCCCTCGGCGCCGTACACCGCTGCCGCTCCGCGCTGCACCACATAGGCGACGTTGTTGAACTTCGTGCTTTGTCGACGGCTCCACAGGGAGTGGATGGGGAACTCGTCGCCTGAATCAGTGCGTCCCATCAATTGCTTGGGGACGACGGTGAACGCACAGCGGGTACCCGTGAAGCCAGCTGTCTTGCTGAAGCTACGGAACTCGATCGCCACATCACGCGCGCCATCGATTTCGTAGATCGAGTGCGGAACAGCCTCGTCGGTAATGTAGGCTTCGTAGGCAGCGTCGTAGAGAATGATCGCCCCGTTCTGCTTGGCGTAGTCGACCCATGTCTGCAGCAACTCGCGAGATGCGACCGTACCGGTCGGATTGTTGGGGTAGCACATGTAGATCAGGTCGACCTCGCGATCGGGAAGCGCCGGAGTGAAATCGTTCTCGGCGGTGACCGGGATGTAGACCAACCCTTCGTATCGACCTTGCTCGTCGGGCTCCCCCGTGCGGCCCACCATGACGTTGGTGTCGACGTAGACCGGATAGACCGGGTCGAAGACGGCCACCACGTTGTCGGGACCAAAGATGTCCAGAATGTTGCCGCTGTCGCACTTCGAACCGTCAGAGACAAAAATCTCGTCGGCCGCCACGTCGATACCACGCGCTCGATAGTCGTGTTCGACAATGGCGTCGCGCAGAAACGGATAACCCTGGTCGGGGCCGTAGCCACGAAACGTCTCGCGCACCGTCATCTCGTCGATGGCTGCGTGCATGGCCTTTGCAATTGCAGGCGGCATCGGTTCGGTGACGTCGCCAATGCCAAGACGAATCACATTTGCTTCGGGATGCTCTTCGCAGAACTTCGTCACACGCCGTCCGATTTCCGGGAACAGGTAACCGGCGGCCAGTTTGCGGTAGTGATCGTTAATCCGTGCCATATTCTCCTCAGTGATCCTGGGCTCGAGTTGAATTGCGTGCGTTGCGTTGGTCTACCACTGAGACACGAGTGCAGAGTGCGAACACTGCCGCGCCAATCACTCTCCTGGTCTTCGTGTCTCGTATTCGTTCATCCGGCCTGTAGCAATCCGCCAATTTAGGCGAGTCGACGATTGGCGTCCAGAAAGCGGCCTCACCTGGTAGGTGACCGCTCGAAAGGTTGCCGGGTTCGGGCTATCATCGCCCGATGGCCGTTGACCCACAGAAGATCAAGAAGGCGGTCCGACACCTGAGGGCTGCCGACCCGGTGATGCGAGAGGTGATCCGCCGGGTGGGGCCGTGTCACATCCGTCTGGAGCGAGACCGCTTTCGGATGCTGGTCCGCTCGATCCTGTCGCAGCAGATCTCGACCAGCGCCGCCCGGGCGATTCGGCTCCGATTCGAGGCGCTCATGCATCCCGAGCAGCCGACACCTCAGAACGTCGCCCGGCTGACTGTTGACGAACTGCGCGGGGTCGGAGTTTCATCGCAGAAGGCCACTTACCTGCTCGATTTGGCGGGACGTGCGAGCCAAGGAACCATCCGCCTGCGCGACATCGGCCGACTCTCCGACGAGAAAGCCATCGCCGAGCTGACCGAGGTTAAAGGGATCGGTCGCTGGACTGCTCAGATGTTTCTGATGTTCTCGCTGGGCCGATTGGACGTCTTCCCGCACGACGACCTCGGCGTCCGTTCGGCGATCCGCAACCTCTACGGTCTCGATGAACTCCCCGACAAGAGCCGCAGCCACGAAATCGCGGCCCCGTGGCGGCCCTACGCTTCTGTTGCAAGCTGGTACTGCTGGCGAAGCATGGACCTGGAGCCGGAAACGGTGTAGGACGCGGTATCGAGCTGGTCAGCCCGGACGCGTGCGTTTCCATTGTGATCGGGCGACGTCGGATGCGGCGGCGACAACTGAATCACTTGAAAATGCGTCGTCTTGACCCTGGGATGCATTGCACGGAATCGCTAACGAGATCAGCGTCACCGATCGGCCGGTAGATCGCAAGTAGGATTTTGCGCCCTCCTTGTGGTTTGGCGGACTCCTTCCATGCGCCTTCGTTCAATATTCGCCCCGTTCGGGCGAATAACGCTCTGAGCCGAGTCTCAATGAAATCGGGGGAGAGTCGACGATGGGTGGGTTTGCGACATTCGGATTGTGGGTGCTGCTGTTGATCGTTTGCTGGCCGCTCGCTTTGCTGGCACTAGTGGCCTATCCATTCATTTGGCTGCTGCTTTTGCCATTCAGGCTGATCGGCATAACGGTCGACGCCGTCTTCGACCTGTTGAGCGCGCTGTTGCATTTGCCGAGCCGCGTTCTGGGTGGGAGGCCGTCATATCGTTGACCGGCCAGATCTTCTCGGCAGAAGCGAGTGACAATCGCCGCCAAGTTGTGACCCACTCGCCGATGACCGAGGGCTTCCTCTCCCAGTCTCGACGAAAAAACGACATTGCGGAGCATTATCGAGGGCACCACCGAAACATGGGCGGCTATTGCCGGCGTTGACGGAGAGTCTCTCCAACACTGGGTGTGAAAGCCGCGGAATGCACTCCCGAACCTGACCGCACGTTTGTCCGCTGATATCCAGTCCGCTATGTTGGGCTAAATCGGTCCGGCCATCACTTGCGACCGTGTGAGCGCCGGACGGTTGCTTCTGTGTACGACCCACTGGGGAGAAACGATGCCGAAGTACGTAATTGAGCGTGAGATTCCAGACGCCGGAAAACTGTCCGCCGAGGAACTTCAGGGAATCTCGCAGAAATCGTGCGGCGTGTTGCAATCGATGGGTCCACAGATCCAGTGGGTGCAAAGCTACGTCACCGACGACAAGATCTATTGCGTCTACATCGCACCCGACGAAGCCACGGTCCGCCAGCACGCTGAAACTGGCGGGTTCCCTGCGAACAAGATCTCACGGGTTGCAAACGTGATTGACCCCTCGACGGCCGAAGCGTAGAGAGCCCTGGCGCGGCAGGACGATCCCGTCAAGATTAGCTGACCTTGAGCGAAGAATCTCGGGACCGACGCTTCGTTTCGGGAGTTCTTCATGCTTGGATTGTTACGCTTCGCGAGCGGATGTGGCTTGCCTCTGGGCGTTCTCGCTGCTTGTTGCACGGTTCTGCCCGCGCAGACTTTCAGGATCGACACAGTTGCTGGAGTCGGAGCCCCCGGCTATTCGGGTGACCGCGGACCGGCCGTTGACGCCCATCTGCAGCGTCCGACAGCCGTCGCCGTCGACGCGAAGGGAAACATCTACATTGCCGACTACCGAAACAGCCGCATTCGCAAAGTCGATCCCAAGGGAATCATTTCCACAGTTGCTGGCAACTGGCAAAACTATGCGCCGCCGTTGATCGGTGACGGCGGACCGGCGATCGCAGCCCAGCTTCGGCACCCATACGGAGTGGCGGTCGGAGGCCAAGGGGAAATCTATATTGCCGATCAACGCGGCAACCGAGTGCGAATGGTATCTGCTACCCGAAAGATTCAGACAATCGCCGGCCACGGTCGCGCCTCAGGGCCGCAAGGTGACGGAGGACCAGCGAAAAGAGCGTCGCTAGCCGGCCCCAACGATGTAGCCATCGACGGCGACGGTCTGGTTTACATCGCCGACGCCGGCCACCACGCCGTGCGACGGATCGGTGCGGACGGCATCATTACGACGTTTGCTGGCGCCGGCGCGCCAGGGTTCTCCGGTGACGGCGGTCCGGCAGCAGCAGCGGGGTTGAGGCATCCGTCGGCGCTATCATTTGACATTCACGGTAATCTCTACATTGCCGACTTCGGCAACCATGCCGTTCGCAGGGTCGCCGTGGACGGGACGATTACGACGGTCGCCGGGACGGGCGAGAGAGGGTTCAACGGTGACCGTATTCCAGCGACAGAGGCCCAACTCAACGAACCGTGTGGAGTGGCCGTCGATAGCGAGGGATTTGTCTACATTGCCGACGCCGACAACTGCCGAATTCGCGTCGTCGACACCGATGGAATCATTGACACGGTCGCGGGCACCGGTCGCCGCGGATTCTCGGGCGATGGTGGTCCAGCCGTCGATGCAAGAATCAACATTCCGGACATCATCGACATCGACCGGCACGGCAACCTTTACATTGCCGACCATGCGAATCACCGGGTGCGAAAACTGACCCGCACAGACGCCACCAGCCAATAGATGCCGTGCCGACACCAGAGTTTAGGCGGTGGGCACATCGAAGTGTTCACGCCCTGAGTGCGGAAGGTCGCACGTGCTGCCGACCTGATCGATACGATCGGTTGAGACGGCGCAATTCGTCTTATTCGATCGTGGACCACGCCGCGGATCGAAAGAGGATCGTTGTTGTGGGTTCCTCCGAGCTAAGTTTGAAGAGCCATTCTCACCGAACGACCCTTCGACAGCGAGCACACCGTGATCTCGGTCGCCGATTTCGTCAAACAATACGATTCAACCTTAGCCGCCGATGGCCTGACGTTTCGAGTGGAGCCGGGGCAGATCATGGGCCTCATTGGGCCCAATGGGGCGGGTAAGACGACGACGCTCAAGGCACTCAGCGGGGTGGTGCGGCCGACGCGGGGAACGATTTCGCTGTGCGGCCTCAGCGTCACGAACGACTCCGTCGCCACCAAACGGGTGTTGTCCTACATCCCGGACGACCCGCCTCTGTTTCCGGACCTGACAGTCGATCAGCACCTGGCATTTGCTGGCGCCGCATACGCTGTCGCTGACTCCGATTCGCGCGCACAAGAACTGCTCGATGAGTTTCAGCTCTGTTCGAAGCGGAAGACGTTGGCGCGCGATCTGTCGCGGGGCATGCGGCAGAAACTGGCGATTTGTTGTGGATACCTGCACGATCCGTCGGTCATCTTGTTCGACGAGCCGTTGACGGGACTCGATCCCGTCGGCATACGCACCTTGAAAGAGACAATCGTCCGCCGTGCCGCGGCCGGCGCGGCAATCATCGTCAGCTCTCATCTGCTGGCGATGGTCGAGAACCTTTGCTCGCACGTGCTGATCCTGGATTCCGGTCTGCAGCGTTTTTTTGGACCGCTGGAAGAACTAAAGTCGTCGTTCGTCGATCGACAACAAGCGGCCGATTTGGAACGCATCTTCTTCATGGCTACGGGCGACAAGGCGGAATTGCAACCGCTGGGCGCCTGACGCCCGCCATCGCTTGGCAACATTGATATACCCGCCCGATGAACACACTGCTGCATCCTGCATTACCTCTATTGCTCCGGTTGCAATTCAACGGCCGAATATGCGGCCTTTCGCACAGCCTGCTATCGCGCCGCAACTGGGTACTGACTTTGGTGGGAGTGGTGCTGGCGGTCGTCTGGTTGGGCAACGCCGTGGCAAGTCTGCTGTTTCGCGGACCATACGATCCCGAGACGTTTCACCGCGCGGCCTCTCTGGGCATGTTGGGATATGTGTTGTGGCAGGTGCTGCGGGTTTCGGCGAAACGGCCTGAGCATCGCATCGAGTGGACGCCCGCGGAGCGCCACTTTCTGTTGGGCGGGCCGTTTGCGCGACGGGAGCTCGTAGCGTATCGACTTGTCAAGGTGCTGAGCACGACCGTTCTCAAGGCTACGTGCGTCTCGATCTTGTTCCTGCCGGAACTGCGCGTGTGGTGGATCGGTTTCGTCGGTGCGCTACTGGGATTCGCGTTTCTCGAAATGTTGCGCCTGGCTGTCGAATTCACGGCTTGCGGCGTTTCCCGTTTAGCTTACCTGCGAACGCGCACCGTCGTGCTAGCCGCTGCGATTGCACTTGGAAGCTATGCACTCGTGCGAACGGTGATGATGCCCAATGCTGATCAGGGTCCCATTGCCGCCTGGAGCCTGCTACGCAGTTTTGGACTTGAATTGTCTGCATTCCGAGGAACGATTGTCGGATGTTGGCTGGAGTCGCCCTTTGTCGTGTTCGCAAACGTGTTGACGTCGAACGGAGTCTCGACGCAATTCTACGGTTCACTCCTTACGGCAATCGCACTATTGGGGACGGCTGGGATTCTGCTCTTTCGTCTCGACGCCGCGTTTGAAGCAGGCCAGTCGGGATGCGAAGCAGCTGAGCACGTACCGCCGAGAGAATCATCGCAGCCCCAAATGCTTGCCCGAAGAGTTTCGATCCCGCGATTGGGTGGCATTGGTCCTCTCGCATGGCGGCAATTTGAGGGTGCCCGCGGCCACCTTGCAGGAGTTTTGGTCGCGTTGCTGGCGCCAACGATTCTCGCCTGTCTGCCACTGTCGACTACCCTCGATCATGCGACGATCTTCGCCAACGTTGTCGGTTCGATTGGTTTCTTCTCTTTGGTGCTATTGCCGTCGGCGTTCAAGTTTGACTTCCGCCGCGACTTCGAGCGGCTGCATGTTCTGAAGTCTCTGCCGTTCCGCCCGGCATCGGTTGCGTTGGGGCAAATTGCCGTCCCAGTCCTGCTGACGAGTCTGTATCAAGTGCTCGTGCTGGCGATTGCCTGGTGGTTACAACCGATTTCTGCAGCGTATGTGCTGATCGCACTCGCATGCCTGCTTCCCGCTAACGTCATGATTTACAGCATCGAGAACACTTTCTTCCTGATTTCGCCCCACCGCATGCGGCAGGAGGGCATCGAGGTGTTCTTCAAGACAACGCTGATCTTTACTGCGAAGGGGCTGCTCTTCGGCGGTGCGGCGGTGGTCGTCTTCTGCTGGGTGTTTCTGGCTGGAGTGCTGGGTAATGCAGCCGCGATCGACCACCGCCTGTTGTTTGTTGCGGGACTTTCGGCACTCGCCTGGGTGGCGGCAGGATTGTCGGTGTGCGTTCTGTCGCGGGTTTACCAGCGAATGGAGGCCGGAGTAGATTGCGGCACATGACTGGCAGCTGCAATGCCTCTTCGGTAGCTGGCTGGCGCCGACGTGTGACGGTAAAGTGTTCCGTAGTTCGAGCAAGCTTCTTGTTGCTGAGCCGGCGTGACGTGAAAGATGAGGGCACGCGGCTGACTACTTACCCTCTCCAGAACCGCACGGGGCGAGCATCATTCCGGGCTAGCCGAGGAATCCAGTTCCAGTGAAATGCGGCGTCCTGCAATTCTTTTCGTGGCCCGACCGGCGGGTTGAGTTGGAGACTGTCTACGCACGGGCGTTCGAGCGGATCGCGATCATGGATCGCACGGGCTATGACGCGGTCTGGTTGGCCGAACATCATTTCAGCTCGTACAGCATCTGCCCGTCAGTGCACATGATGGCGACTCATGTGGCGGCCCGCACGAAGAATCTGCGGATCGGCACGGCCGTATCGTTGGCGGCGTTCTACCATCCGCTTCGGCTGGCTGAAGAGGTCGCGTTGCTCGATGTGCTATCTGATGGCCGGGTAAATTGGGGCGCCGGGCGGGGGTTTGATCAAGTAGAGTTTCGTGCTTTCGACGTGCCGATGCAGGAAAGTTCCGAACGATTCCGCGAGAGTGTGGACGTTGTGCTGCAGGCCTGGCAGAACGAACGGTTGACCTATCGGGGCCAGCATTGGGAATTCGAGGATGTTGAGGTGCTGCCCAAGCCACGGCAGAAGCCTCATCCGCCGACGTGGGTGGCTGCTTCATCTGAGGGCGCAATTCGCTGGGCCGCCCGGCAGGGCCACACGATTATGATGGACCCGCATTCGTCGCACGCCAAGATTGCCGAGAAACGCGAGTTCTATCGAACGTGCTTGGAGAAGCACGGGCACTCGTTTGCCGGGCGGGAGATACCCATGGCGAGGCTGCTGGCGATCGCCGATACCCAGCAGGAAGCCGAGCAGGTGGCGCGGAGCGGCGCGCAATGGATGGTCGGCGCGTATATGGATCAAAAGCGATTCGGAGGCGTGGGGCCGACGGATAAGGACTTCGGCGCAGACAAGGCCGCCGATCCAATCGACCGATACGTCAACGACGTCGTGATTCACGGGACGCCTGAGTCGGTGGTGGACCAGCTCGAACAGCTGCGGGACGAGATGTTTCTCGAGTACCTGCTGTGCGCACCGTTGAGCCACCGATCGTTCCTGCTGTTTACCGAACAGGTCCTGCCCCGGGTGGCGAGTGCATGAGAATAGTGGCCGCGAACGACCTACAGTCCATGCCTGGCGAGAGATCGTTCGCCACCCCAGGCGCAGCGCGTTTCAAGATCGTGCCTGCAGCACGTACGCGACCGCCGTGTGGCTGAAGTGTAGACGTCCGCCCTCTCGTCGGACGTTGAGTCCGCAGAGGTCGGTCTCGACCGATGCCCCCATCAATTCGTGAATCTCACGCGCCTCTTCTGCAGACGGGCCGCCATGGCTGATCCAGTCGTCGAGTTCGTAGTCGAGAGTCGAACGTGGCTGTTGCAGAATCTCAAGCCCAACTTCGGCAAACATGGCTTCAAACTCGGCAGCTGACAGCGCGCGGACGTGCGTCGGATCGCATAGCCGCTCGACGCGGTTGTGGTATTCGGCCTTGTCAGGTTCGTCGGACGCGAGCATGTCGGCAATCACCACTCGCCCTCCAACAGCGGCGACCCGTTGCATTTCCGCGAGGACGCGCTCGGGGTGTGGGAAGTGGTGAAAGGCGGCTCGGCACGAGACGATGTCGAAGCTGGCGTCGTCGAAGGGCAGATGTTCGGCATCTCCCTTCTGGAACTCGATATTCTCGAGTCCACGACGTGCGGCCTCATCGCGGGCGCGTGCCAAAAACTCGTCGGTGGCATCCAGACCTACGGTGCTGGCGCAGACGTCGGCGAAGGCCATCGTCAGAAAGCCGGGGCCGCAAGCGACGTCAAGTGCCCGCTGATGGGCCTCTGCAGACGCAAGAGACACCAGGCGGCGAAGCCCGCGCTCGTTGGTCGTCTGCGCCATGCGAACGTACGCATCGGCCTGGCGCGTGAACTGATCCCGGATGTTGTCGATGTGGTCTCGCGATTCGTTCATCTGCACAGTGTACCGCTGGCACACGGCAGAGAACACGTCGAGCAAAAGATGTGCACGAGTCCGGTGGACTACTCGGTGGTGCCGGTCTCTGCGAATCGGTACGGATCGTCAGCGTCACCATCCAAATCGGCATCCGTCACGTCGACGGGACTAGTTTCGATCAGGCCAGTCCGGGTGAATAAGGTGACGATCAACTCTTCACCCTGCTTTCTCTCGATGCCCTGCTTGGTATTGCCAATCACTCGACCAAATTCTGTATCTCGAATATCGGCGATTAGGAAGTGAACGAGGCCAAAACTGGAAGCGTATCCGGTAGCGGTGCCGTGCGGGGAGAATAACACCTCGATGTCGTTGTTGGGATCTTGCCAGAGATTGGGCATGCTGGTTTGTTGGCGCGTTCGGGCAGGGTCAACGTCGATCACAACGCCCTGTGGGAGTGTTACGACTTCTGCGTCGGGAAGCGGAACCGCCGCCAGTTCGAGCGTGTAAGGCTCATCGGTGAGCGGCACTGCAGCGCCGAGCCAACTACCAGTGATACGGATCTTGGGTGGAGTAGCTTCAAGGTAGAACGCTGTAAATGCAGGGTCTGGGTCGAATGTATCTGGATGAATCGTGTACCAGATTGGTGGCGTGGTTCCGACCCTGATTCTCGCCCCCGGCGCAAGCAGATTGCGATTCGCCAAGGCAGTCCAGGATTGAGTTCCGCCACTTTGCGTTAGAATGTCGGCCATTGGATCAGGGCCAGGCAGAGTGGGTGAAACGACTGTGTCCACATCAGCAGTTCCATCGGTCGTATCCGGGGCACCGATGTAGACCATGGAGACAACCTCGGTCGGACGCGCTTCATGGCGGATGAAGCGCACACCACGGTCTTCTTGAGAGAAGATAGCCTGGTTTCGAGCACCTTCTAGGTAGGACTGAATCTGGCGGGCGGTCGAGGGAACGCGATCGCCCTCCAAGGCGACTCGAATGACGCCGACCGACAGGCCGGCCAGAATCAGCAAGATGGCGGTGGCAACCAACAGCTCGACGAGTGTGAAGCCGGAACGTCTGTTTCGCATAGCCATGGGGTTTCCTTAGGCAAATCGCCCGCACTGGTATCGTACATTCCAGCGGGCAAGAATGCCAAGAGTTTCGACACACGAAACTCCCGGCGTCATCCATTCTCTTGTGCGAAACATGCGCTATCTGCTCAGGCGGTTTCGGACGAAACCACATCCGCAGACGTCTGGTCTCCACAGGTGAGGCAGCTCCGCCACTTCTGCCGCCTGCAGAACGCTCCGATGACGCACTCGCCGTGCAAGTCACACGAGTAGATGGGGAACCGTTCGCCGTTGCGTCCGCACAACGTGGCCGTGCCTTCGTCGATCTGGGGGCCGCGGTGGATGCAGCCTTGGGGCCGGTGGTTTCCCCGGTCGAGCTGGAAGACCTCGAAATACGCCTGGGACTCGTGACACAGCTTCCAGAACGCTTCAGGCATGTAGCGGTCGTGCCGCGGGCAGTAGCCCGGTGCGGTGCATTGACAATCGCTCATACCGGCACCACGGCCATTGTGGTGGGCCACCCGTCGCAACTGTTGTCGGCCAGATTGTTGAGCACGCGGGTACTGGCGCAGCCGTCGCCGTCGCCGAACGTGGCGCCATAGTTGGCGGCGACCACCCTGGTGGCGCCGAACGGGCCGCGGTTGGCCTCGATCAACAGGCTGTAGGTCAGATCGATTCCCACGCGGGTGATCGTCAAGTTGGCCGTGGTCGCGTATGTCGTATTGACGCCACATGGTACCGGTGACGAGCGCGGCGCTTCCCAGCGACACCTGAAGGCTTCCTCTGAAACCTGGTTCATCGTGTACACGCCGTTCCACAGGTCGCAGAAGCAGTCCAAGCAGAGCGCGGGGGGCGGCGGGCATTGGATACCGGCCACCGCGATCTGAAACTGATCGGGCGCGAAGCCGAGGCAGCACGTGACAGGCTCAAAGGGCGTCAGGCAGATTTTCTGAGTTGACGGCAGGCTTTCATCGAGGTTGGTCTGTGTCTTCAGAGACATCGTGTTGGTGTTGAACGGCCGCAACTCCTGCCGGTTGTCGAACACCAGCGTAATCGGATCGCCAGACGAGTTGACCGCCCCAGTCAATTCGAGCGTGGCGTCTCCCGTCTCAAACGATTCGACGGTGAGAGTCCAGGCGATTTGGACTTCGCCTACGGATGTCTGACACGGCAACTCTTTAAGCCAGTTGCAGCCGCCGGCCCACTCCAGGTTGAACAGCGGAAAGAACGCATCGCCGCCCAAGCCTTGGCACAATTGAGCGATGCCGTCAGTCGGGGGCGAGAACTCGACGCGCCACTGGCTGGGTGCCAACTCGCCCGTATACGCCGCACAGCCCGGCACCGATCCGCCGGAAGCGATGTCCGGGCAAGGATCGCCGCAACAGGGCTGGCAGGGGTTGTAGAGATACGCCATGAGGCATGCGCCTCTTTGTGCCTGCGGCAGCTTTCAGTGAAACGTAGGTTATCCCGTCGAGCAGGCTGCGGCGATCACCACCCACGCGCGAATAGAGCTGTCCCACTGAATGCGCACGTTGGTGTCGACGGGAATTGGTTCGGCCAACCCCAGAACGTCTTCAACCTCGACATCTATTCCCGCTTCAACCACTCCCCCGAAAAACGGGTTGGCGTCCGCTCTGCCGGCGTCAACTAGTTCCTCCGTCAGCCGCGCTGTTGCCGAAAGCAGTGGTTCGAAGACGCAGAGCACGCGGGACATTGGTAGCCCGGACCGCAGCACGCGAAAGCCGCCGACATGCGTCCGACAATCAAACCGGTCAATGGGTCCGATGGCATCGCCCCCGGCGGGAGCCGGAAGCACTCCGTCCCAGCGAACCAACATCGGTTGCACGACCGGCAGCCCCATGTATCCGACTTTCCCATCTTCAACCGGCTGGTGCCAATTCACCCGGTGGTGAAACTGAGCGCCCAGGCTGTCTGGTTTGGCGGCAACGGGAATAAACCGCCCGGAAGGGTCCACCACTGACGAGCGGATCTGAAACACACCGTGCGCGGGGATCAGCTCACCCGTCTTATTGAGGTACGGTTGCCAGTCGTGGGGGGTCTGGTATTCGTCTGAGAATTGAGGCACTAGACCTTCCCAAGTTCACGCATCAACTGCTTGACCACCGGCCGCTCACGCTTGGCCGTCGCAATCTGAGTCTGACGGCGGGCTTCGGCCAGGTTGGCAGCCAGGAAGTTTGGATCCTCCGTGTTCCGGCTGACGGTGGTCGACCACCCATCCGGGCCAAACGCATACACAATCTGTCGAATGGCGCCATCAAGCTGCACGTTGTCCCACCATCCAACCCAGCGTTGCATTTGTGCCTCTGGAGCCTGCAAGCTGTTGATCACAACCTGCGTGTGTCGACCCAGTTCCGCTTCGACGTCCGGCAAATTGTTGTCAACGCCAATTCTTGTGGGCGGGACGCCAACCAGCGGAGCTGAGTAGCGGCCGGACACGGTGGGCACAACGTCGAAACGCTGTTCGACCTGGAAGGGTGTGCCGTTGCGTTCGCCGGTCACCCGCTCGACAGCATGCCGCAACTTCTGGCCGCCGAACACTCTGATTTCCACCGAGACCGTCAAATACAGAATGGCCTCGATCGTAGGATTTCCATCATCCAGTTCAAGGAGCCGGTAGACGGGTTCGTTGAAAATCACCAAGCCTCGGTCGGGATCATACGTGAAACTTTCCTTCAGTATGCCCGCTCGGTTTTGCAGATCGTCATTGCCGTCGTAAAACACCCCCTGGAGGTACGCGGGCCTTGCGCGGAATGTGTTGCCGGGTTGTTCTTGGAACTCGTTTGTGTGCGGTAGAGTTGGCAACAGGTCTTCGGTTTTGAAAACAACGACGGGTTGCCCCCGGTCGAACAACCCGAAATCGGCACCGTTGAGAGCCTGCGCAGGTGGCGCGCCTATTTCTTGATTGATCCGGTAATAGCGAAACACGCTCTTGAGGGCGAGCCGCCGATTTTCGTCGCCTTTGACGCCCTCCAGGTAACGCGGCCACTCCTCAAACCAGCCCGCCGGTGGCGCGTAGCTGACAGCGTGGACATTCACCAGTTCCCCGTTCGGTTCCTCGGCGACCGCCTGCATGTCGAACATGGCTTCCACGCGATACGGCGCGCTGACGGCACTGACGCCATCGGGCACCAGGGGAATATTGCTTTCCGTCGACCCGTCTCTAAGCGGGTTGTCGGGTAATCGCATGCCGTGACCGGCCTTGCGAATGCTCACCCGGTCATCCCATAGCACAATCGAACAACCGAGGGATTGGCACAGGGCGTCTAATTCGGCCGCTGGCGGATTGCCGGACGCCCGAATCTCGGGCAACGTGTCGTTGGGCAGCTCATCCACGCTGGGGTTGACTTCACCCAGGCCCAGCGGCGGCGGTTGGGTCAACAGAAACAGGGCGATGTCATGCGGTTTTGTGAGCTGAGCGAAACCAAAGCCCCCGTCAGGATCATCCCGCTGGTTGGCCAGCAGAAACGTGCCGCCAAACTTCCATTTCCAACGTCGATCCAGGATCGTCACAATCTTGGTTTCGTTGGACGTCTTCTGCACCTTTTGAATGCGGCAGTCGCGCCACTCTTGTCTGAAATTGTTATCCCGATCCTCCAATCTCAATGTGCCCACGCGGGTATCCAAGCGTGTCGAGAGCGGCACCTCCAACAGGGCCACGGACGGCTGAATTCCGTGGCTGATCGAAAACGATCCGCTGATCACCCCGCGAATGCCGGGGAACTTGAAAATGGCGCTCATGCGTGCGGCCTCCGCCGCGTTGTCTTAGCTGCCGCAGGCACAAACCGCTAAATAGCGGTTGCGGTCCAGGTTTTGTTCTGTGGGAGGTCGAATTCGACGTCATTGGGGCTGGTGCGGATCAGGTCCAGGCCGTTGGAAAACGTGACCGTGCCGAACGGATCGTGGAGTGCGCAGCCTTCGTACAGATTGCAATTGGTCACAGTGCGGCCGCGCATGTCGCGGCGAAAGTCGAGCGAGGCATCAGAACCCAGGTTGGCGGTGGTAATCGTCCCCGTCCCCTTGTAGTAGACCGTTCCGCCGTCCATGTTCAGCGTGGTCACGTTGCCGCTGCGATACGTACACTCCCCGTCAGTCATGCTGTGCGTGGTCACAGCCCCGTCCACAATCAGCACGCCGCCCGACTGGCTGAGAGTGGTGATCGTGCCGTGGTCTTCGCCCAACTCCACCCGCGCATCGCCCAACTGGTTGTTGACCCACCCGACACGCAGTGTGGCGATGTTGGTCGTCTCGCTGGCGTAGTACGCACCGCCGACGTCGCCTTTGAGGATGTTCCACTCGTTCGAGGCGTGGGTGCCCTTGATGAGCAAGGCGGGCACCCCGACCAACTCGCGCTGGCCGGTGCTCAACACCGTGCCAGTGACCTGTCCGGTATTCGTGTCCAACCGAATGCGGCTTGAGCCTGTGCCGTCGCCTTCGCCGATCGTGATCGTGGTATTGGTGGCATCGCCGGAATCACACAACGTCAGCGAGTCGGTACGGTACTCGCGGTAGGGTGCGGCGGGGTTCGCGCCATTGATCTCGGGTAGACCGATCTTCCCGGTGTAGGCGCGTGTGATGTTGAGGGCTGCCGGAGTCACGCCCCCTTGCGACAGCCCGTACAGACAATCCACATTCCCCGAGTCATAGACGATCGTGTCCCCATCAACCGGGACCGAGCCATTCGTCCAGTTGTCGGCATCGTTGAAATGATGCGGACCTGTTGCCGATGTCGACGTGGCCTGCACGTTGGTGGCCGAACCGCTGGCGCTGGACGTCACCGTGAACGGGACGCCCTTGGTGTCGTGCGTGAGCGTCATCGTCGTTGTGGAGTCGGTCGCCGTGATCTCGGCAAACTCGGGGATCGTCGAGGCGTTCCAGACGGCCACCAGACCCGCCACGACCAACGCAACGGTGTCCCCGCTTTCGGCGGTATACGTGATGTCCTTGCCGTTGATCGTGCAGGTAAACGTCTCGGTGCCGATCGTGCCGCCCGGCGTAATCGTGTCCACCTGGGCGATCGCGACCGCGTCACCTCTCCAACGTGCTGTAGCCATACTTCCGCTCCCGTGTCTTTCTAGCTGCCGCAGGCACCCTCCGGCGAATGCCGGCTATTGCGCGCTGGGCAGCTCGCCGAACAACTCGCCAGCGTGCTCGTATTGATAGTTCCAATTGATTCGGTATCCAAACTTCGTCCCCCTGGTATCGTCGGGGCTGACATGCACAAAACTGCGATCCTTGAGCGGAGGGCTGGTGGTGCCAAACACCGGCGCCGGCGCGATGGGGTAGTTAGACCAACCGAGCGCGGTCCCGGATTGCACGCCCCGCATGCCGCGCCCCTTCGGGCTGGTGATCTGTGCGATGGGCGGCGTGTTACGGGTGGGAATAACGACATACTCAGGCAACCCACCCGAAATGGTCAGGGTTTCGGAAAACTCCAATAGCTCGAGTTCGGGAATCGCCGTGCGACCGCGGACCACAATTTGGTAGCTCCGAAAGGTCGTGTATTCGGCCTTGAATTGTGACGTCCAGGTAAAATTGACGACAACCGCCCCGCCCATCGTGTTGGAATTCAGCAGCGTGTGTGCCGAGGTGGCTAGATTCAGGTCTCGCCCGTCTTTCTCGTAGGCTTGCTCCAGTGCCGTCATGGCCATGGTCAGTGCGGCAGTGTCCGCTGCCTGCAACAGCCCTTCGATCGTCCAGACCTCATCCAGAAACATCGTGCGGCCACGCCGGGAATTAGTTTTGACCTTCGACACCGACCGCAGGACCACCTCATCGGCCGCGTGGCTGTAGTTGCCGTAGCTCAGCGTGAAGCTCATATGCCGGCGCTCCCGGCAGACTGTTTGGCCGCCCGACGTTGATCGGACTCGGCCTGCTTCTGGGTCAATTTGGCGGTGACGTCCTGCAAATCGACCATCTCCGACGTCAGCTTGTCGAACAGCGTCAAGGTGGCCCGTTCGTTCGCGACCAGCGTCTGCGTGGCCGTATCAATCTTCTCTTCGATCTCCCGCTTTTCGGTCTGTAGTTGCTCCAACTGGTCGGTGGTGTTCTGGCCGAACAGTTCGGCAACTTCGCTAAACCCGCCCGCTCTACCGCGTGCAGCGTGGAACTCAGTCGCCGCGTCTGTGAAGCCGGCCTGCGCCACCAGGTCAGCCTGCGCCCTTGTGCGCGGACCTCCCTGCCTACCGATCCGTTTGAGTCGTTCTTGATCTAGCCGGTTCAATTGGCCGAACCGCGCCTCTGCAGATTTGAGCGCGTCTTTCTCAGCCTTGATGGCGGCTTCTTTGGATTCGAGCTTTGACTGTTCGGTCTCTAGCTGGGCCTTGGCCTCCAGGGTGATCTGCCGAGAGGCGTTCAGTTCGAGTTCCGCGAAGTTGACAAGGTCTTGACGGTGCTCTTGCTGCGCGGCCAACAGATCTGTTTGAAACTTCAGGTCGGCCGTTGGGCCTCTCGGGGACCCCTCGACCAAGTCGCCAGCGGCCCTCTCAGCTTCAACGAGTCTTTCTGCGCTCTTTTCGCGGAGTTTTGCCAGTTCGGCTTCCACGTTGAGCTGATCGCCCGTTAGCGAGGCCCGCTCTCGCGCCAACTGCAACAGCTTGATTTCTGTCTGGCCCTCTTTGGCCTGAATGGCGCGCAGAGTCTCGACGGCGCTGGCCAGACGTTCCACTTCGTCTTTGCTGGATTTGACGGCATTGGTGACTTTCTTGGCGTCGCTGGGAGCGTCGGAGCGGAACCACTTCCAGGCCGCGAAGATAGCCGTTCCTGCAGCAGCAATGGCTAGCGCGGCGACACCCAGAGGACCGAGCGCCGTCCACATGGCCAGCGCCGCTGCACGCGCTGTCGTCATGGCGGTGGTCATGGCAGTCGTAGTCGCTGTATGAATGGCCTCAGTAGCCGTCAACGCCCCGGTTGCCAGCTTGAGTTTGGCGATACCATCCGTCAAACCCTTGACCGTTTCAAACGAACCCGTGAACAGATCGAAGCCGGCCTGCACGCGGGCCACGTTCTGCAACATTTCTTGAAAGCCCTCTTCGGTTGAAGAGAACAAGAATGCCGCTCCACGCGCCGTTGTGAAAGCTCCCTCTCCCGTCGCCTTGAGGCTATTGAGGATGGAGACTGCTGCATGTTTGCCGTCCTCCCCCATGCGGGACATACGATTGCGGGCATCCTCCGTCGCATCCCCAAGGCGCTTCAGTTGCTGGGTCGCCTCACCTCCCAACTCCGTGATGACCTTTTCCGCCCGCTCGACGGACTTGCGCATGGCATCGGCATCACTACGGACAGACTTCATGTCATCGGCCATCTCCCCAAATGTCTTCTGGCTGACCTGACTGAGCTCGGAGAACTGTTCGTTGACCTTCTGCGTCTCTTTGATCGCTACGGAGAGTTCCGGAATCCTAAGCGGGTCGGAATCAATCTGCTTGAGCGAGACGCGGACTGTGACGTCGCGAATGGTCTCGGGCACTAAGTAGTCCCCCTGGTCCAGCCAGGTGCATGGCCATCAAAGACTTGAGAGCCTGTAGCCGTTCGATGTTGTCGTGAACTGCCTTGCAGATCATCGCCGTCTGCGTGACGATTGGGTCGTCTGGGAAACGGCCCACTGCCTCGCAGCGTTTGTAATGCAAATAGGCCTGCTGATTTGCCGGAGTCAACGCGACCGGACCGTTCGGCCGTTTCTTCGGACAAACGCGGCAAGGAGGACCCGCGCCTCGTCTGGAGACGGGATCGCCTACCTTGGTCGTGACTCTGCAACCGGGCTCGCCCTGCAACCTGCGCTTGCCAGTTTGTTCGTCGTAGACATGCAGTTTGCAATCTTCACAATCCCGGTACGCGACCTCGGGGTGCAGCAACAGCAACCGCACCCCGCTAATCAGTTTCCCTCGCGCCCCTCTTGTGTGTCTTCGCTGGGCCGTCCTTCAAGCAGCGCCTGTAACTCACGATCAGACTTGTGGCCGTCCTCTTGCGTTGGCTGTTCGTCGGGGTCAGCGTCCGGCGGATTGTCGCCCAGCAGCACCCGATATACCTTGAGCATCAGCGCCGGCACGACGCGTCCCACCTCCGCAGCCTGCAGGTTCACGGGTTCACCGTCTGGCTTCGTCAAATTCCATTTGGTAACTCGGCTTGCAACTAATGCCGAGGCGATGTCGATCGCCTGACGTTCGTTGGCATCGGCCACCTTGCCAATTATGATGGCCCGTTCGGCCGCCGTGATGGGCCTCCATTCAAACCGGCATGCCGGGTGGAGTCGTTGAACCTCGCGAAGATAGCCGCGCCGCGTCTGTCCGTCGTCGATATATGCTTCCGCCATGTGTTGCCCCTTCATGCGACCGAGTCGTTGGTGATAACCAGCTCCATTGTGGAGCCACTTTTGCGTACGATTCCCTCCAGCTCGATGATCGTCTCATCGCCCCGGCCGGTGATCGTCGGAGTGCGCGCCGGGATCTGAAAACTCCCTAACGTGAAGTCCAAAGTCAGCCCAGGGGACGCCGCGTTAGTAAATAAGAACGTCGCCGCCGCCCCCGATACGGCCACGTCGTACAAGTCGGTCGTATCTGGGGATGAGTCGTAAGGGAGCGAACACTTGCACGTTACAATCCGGTCGGTCTCGAGCAGTGCCGTGGCCGTGAGGCTGTTCGTGAACCGCGGCACGATCACGTTGTCGATCACCAATTCGAAGTCGAAGATTTGGCGGCTGCCTGTACCCTCCAGAGTGACCGCAACATCGCTGTGTATGAACGGTGCGTCATGCGCTGCTATCGGCGGCGTGATGGACGGAAACGCAGTTGCGCTCTCAGTCGCCGTCTTTCCGATGACGTTCAGAGTAAGATTCAGAAAGTCGCCGGCGGTGGAGCTAAATGTAGCCCGGTTGACTTTGCAATCGTCGTACAGGTGGCGCTCCGAGCCTACGTCGACCAATACTGCAAACTCGAACGAATCCAGATTCTCCGCTAGCGCAAACACGTCTGTCGATTCGGCGGTGCCCATAATGTAGGGCAGCAGAAAGTCGAGGTCGGCGGGGCTGACGCCGGGAATCACGATGTCGCCCTGAACGGTGTAACCGCCGGCGCGTGTTCGCTCCTTCACGTGTGAGCGCGTGCCGCGAATTCCCGCCGTGTCCAGAATCGTAGCCTCTTTGCGAAGGCCACAACTCTCGACCTCGATCGCTTGCGTGAACGAGCCGACTCCGGTTCCATCATCATCGATTGCAATCAATAGGCCAGATTGGATAGGCATTAGCTTTTCTCCTTTCCATATCCGGTAGCACTTCGAGACATTGCGAGCGCTTCGCCCTTGTGATGTGTTTTGCCGAGTTCTTTCCCATCGCGGTTGTAGACGATGTGTGTGAACCCGTCACGGATGCATTTCAGCGCGTTGGGCTCATCCACAAGCTTTGCGTTCTCGTACTTCAGCAGACCGGTAGCAACGGAAGCGATCGTGCAGCCGTTGTGGGCGGGACGGACAAGCGCGCCCTTGGGGTACTTCAATGTCTTCGGTCTCATCTCTCACACCTTCAACTCATCGACTTCGTGGTCCGCGACCAGTTCGGCAAGCTGGTCAACGGTTTCATCCCGGATTCCAACGTGCCTGCGTTGGGGCAACACTCGGGTTCCGGACTGGTGATAGAACGAATACGGGACCGACGTGCCGAACAACAACGACTCACTGTCTTGCTCGCGAACGGCATCGCCGCTACTGCTTGTCAGCGAATCCCTCAGCCGTCTGTCGCCCGCAAGAATCGTGTCCCGCCTGGTCTTTGCCATCGTCGGTGCCGATAACGGTGGCCAGCTATTACCGTCCGCGTCGGACTGTCGGGAAAACATATCCGCGTGTTGGCGCTCCAAAAGAACCAGAACAGCCTGCAAGGGTTCGCTGTAATCGACTCGATCGTGCGCATCCACTAGCTCCTGCAGCACGCTACTGGCGAATTCCAGGTCTACCTCTTCACGGCGGACCATTACGCGCGCCTCCGTTGTTTCCGATGTTTGCACCGAACCATGACGGCACCTGCGAACACCTTCCGATCAAACCAGGCACCGGGATCGACGGTTGTGTCAGGCTCAATCGTGGTCCAGTACTCGACCCCGTCTGTTGTTCGCAGCGAATTCTCGATGAAGTGGTCCACGACTTGTGCCCGCCACTGGAGGCGTTGATCCAATGCTGTTAGGGATTGTGCTCGATCGGCGCCGTCAAGGAACACGATGAACGCCGGATAGCCGATCATGTCGCTGACGTTGGTGGATCGACTTGGCTCGATCATCTCTCGTCCGAATGGCGAGACCGTCACCGCGGGCAGCTTCTGAATGATGTCCTCTCGGTCGTCGGCAATCGTTAATACGTGTACATTGTCCCCAATTTCATCCAGCGGAAGGTTGCGGATATTCTCCGCGACGTCGATCAGGATGGCGGTGTGCGGGGTGGTCAACTGCTCCTCCGCTCCACAGTTGTCTCAATCAGCACGTCGACACCGTAGGTGCCGTTGTCTGTGTAGTGCACGGCGACTCTCTGTCCGACCGTCAGCCCCACGGTCGAGGCGATGCTGCCGCGATAGTGGCCCTTCGTGCTCTGCGTTGAGGTCACCGGCTGGTAGTTCAGACTGATGTTCGCGGCTCCCGTGATGGGTGCAGCCGTGGCGCGGTTCTTTAATGGATCGATCTGTGTCTTGTCGTACACAGAGGCTGAGATCACTGCATCGTCGATCTCCGTGCCGTCCGCCGACAGGCGCAGGTTCTTGACGAAGATGTCGTTTGTGTTCAGGCCGAATAAGGGCATTGTGTGGGTCTACGGTCTAGGGTCGAGGGTCGAGAGCCAGATTCTTGCACTGGACCCTAGACCCTTGTCGCTTGTCCTCACTCATGCGGTTCCGAAACTTCCTACCGCTTTCGGTTCCGTGCTCCATTCATCTGCCAGCGTTTTCGGCTCGAAGCCGAAGGTTCCCAGGACGGCGGCCCTGGTTTGAACGCTGGGCAACGACACCGGCGAGATGGCGACGGCCGTCATAATGGCGACCGCGGGTATGCTGGTGACCAGGCCACCCGGTATGTCGGGCGAAACAGCGACCGCTATCGCAACAGCCACCGCCGGCTGAGACGTGACGATCCCGCCTGCAATGTCTGGCGACACAGCCACGCAGGTGGCCATCGCCACTGCCGGTGCGGACGATTCTTGGGTGCGATCCTCGACCGAAAACGCGGTCTCGAATGCTCCACCGATGAATAAGCCGGCCATGTGTTATCATGCTTGAAACTGCAGATTGCCCCCCTCGGAGGCACTCTTGAAGTTGACAGGAAAGTCGTTGCCGTCTGTCGATCGGTCGGTGATGCCCAGGTAGGCGATCAACCGGCTAGCCGTGTCGTCCGTGATTTCTTTGACCAGGATGATGGCCCCGACCGTCGCATTGCTCGCGCCGCCCAGGCTGCTCCACGTCAAATCCGTCAACGCCCAATAGGCATAGTTGTTCGTGTTGTCGACGGCACCAGCGGCAATGGTGACGGTCTTGCGGCCAGCGCCCGCGAACCCGCCGGTATAGTTCGTGGCCGAAATCTCGTTGAAACTCGGATCGGTCGAGTCATCGGCCCCATTGTCGATCACAGTATGATCGGGGTCGTAGACGTAACCGGGCGTGACGAGAATGGCCTTGATCGTGTCGGAATCAAGGTCAATGTCGCCATCGCCGATTTCCTCGAGGGCTTTGTGGTAGAATCCGGCTGTTAATGGCACTTGTCGCTCCGTCTTGTCGAGTCGGCCGAAGAGTTTGCAACGGATCTCGATATCAAGTCGAGAGAGGTTGCATTTGTTCAGAGTTTCGTAACAGCGAACTCTGCCGCAATTGCTTTGGCAATCTCTCCTCCAAGAATGTCTCGTCCCTGCTGGTCGAAGTGAGCAAAGTCAAGAAACAGCTCGTATCGCCCACCCAACGCTGCGTCAATATCGACGACCGGGCAGCCATGGGATGCCGCGACTTCTCGGACGATTCGATTGTTGATCTCGATAAACTCAAACGCCGCAGCTGCCCCGGTCTTCTTTGTGCCTTGGGGCATCAATGCGTCAAAGAACGCGAGTTCGGATGCCGGCGTGTTTAGGTCATAGGCGAGCGCAAACGTGCAAAGGAACAGTCGCACATTTCTGGCATCGCATGCGGCTGCGATCTCTTCCAGACCATCACGGAACTTGTTGCGGTCATCCTTTGGGTATTCAGATTCTTCAGAGGTCCATCGCGCGAATCTTAGAATAGCCAGTTGAAGCAAGAGACTTGCGCGCGGCCGCATGCGGAAGTCGCCAGAGATTCCGCTAGGGATGTTTGCAAATCCCTGATACACAACCATCACGTCCGGATCAAAGGAGAGTAGTCGTGGCATCCGCAGTGCGTTCTGCTCAACCCTCAAGCCGGCGACTCCGGCGTTTATGACCGTCACAGGGCGGTCACTCGATTCAGATAGCAACGCTTCCAACACCTCGGGGTACGGCTTGTCGGAAGCATTTACCGTCCATCCGAATGTGGTGGAAGCACCGACACACATGACGCGCAGCTCGTCTGGCGCCTTCATTTTGATTTCTGGACCGCGAAACCCGTCCGAGTTTATTGCAACGGGACAATCAAGAAACTGGGTAACCGCACCGGGCACAAGGTCGTGCCCGTGAACGGGGTGCTTTCGCCAAATCTTTCGGTATCCGTCGCTCTGAAAAAACGGCAAGTACGCATTGAGTATGTATGCATGACGTTCGGTGACCGTGGCCCGGCGACGTGTGTAGTCTGCAAGGCGGAGAGCGGCATCCCCACAGAGTAGAATGGCGTGGAGTGCAATCAGGATCATCGCGAACTGCAGTGTGCGCCACGAACGACGTTCAAACAGAGTTCTGAACATCGCGAGAAACAAAACGCTTGATCCAACCAAACCTGACAGACCAGTCAGCAGGTACACCCCGACATCATCCTTTGTGCCGGCGAATAAAAATGCGGCTTTGCAGCACACAATGGCTGCAATCAGACCCAGGCTGCTTTTCACAGTTTTTCGTTGCCTCGTTGGTGGTTCGCTGTCAGCCGTATTCTATCGCAGACACGAAGCAAGAATCACGACGCGGACGCCAGAGTCTCCCAACCCATTCCCACCGTAAAACTGATCGGAGACAGGTGCTGTTAGCGCGTTGAGACTCACTACCTGATGATTATCACACCGCATCCGTCCCGCCCGAATCCGTTCCCGCTGAAGAAAACCAACAGTCTACCTCGTTGCTTCAGAACGTTCGGATAGCAAATCATCTCTGAGCACCATGGGTCGCTTGGGCGCTTGATTTCCCGAACGACGTGAAATCCTGTTGGCGTGCGCGACTGTGCTTCGAACATCTGGTATGGGGTGCCCTGCGAACTGGCGCAGAAAAACAACCGATAGCCTTCATTAGTCTTGACGACGCTCGGCTTCGCCACCTTGTCGAAGCCATCAAACGAAGCAATCGCAACGTTAGATGCGGATTGCGTCCACGTAATTCCGTCCTCTGACTCGGCGTACCGAATGTCAACGACGGAATTCCAGCGCCCATCTTGCACGTAGTACGAGAGCAATGCGCTGTACCACATCTGCCACCCGTCACGATCGCGGAGAACAGACATAGATCCGTTCTGACTGACATCAGCGTGCTTGGCGATATTGAACGCGTCATGCTCATCCCACGTGGTGCCCCCATCCGTACTGATCGCTAGATGCGGGCCACCGTAGAATGGTTCTGTCGAGTTCTCCGGTGGCTGCTCAAACTCGATGTAGTACATGTGCAGAACGCCGTTTCCTGCGTCTACAATTTCGGGAAACGCGAGTCCACGAACGACTGTTGGCTGGTGCGCTGCCAGTGCAAGCACTGGCCCGTCACTATGGCCCACTACTCGGAACCGTCTGTCCAAATCAACCCATCCGATGTGCCACGGCTCGCCGTCTCGAGACTTGGAATTAACCCACAGCCGATAGCCCGTGTCGGTTTCGATAGCTGAAGGTGCCATTGCCGCATACGCCGATGCCCAGCCTGGGGCATTGTGTGTTCCAAGCACCTGACCGAATTGATAATCCGCCGGCTTCAGGGCAACGCCCATTGAAAACAGGCAACCGATACCGAGCGCACTGCACAACATGGTCACAGCTCCGCGTCCAAAAGCACGTAGTCCGCGTCCGTCCCGAATCGGAACCTGCATTGGTCCCCCTGGGTACCGTTGAAGTTCGTCCCTGCCGTGGCAAGGATGTTGATCGTGTTCGGCGACGAAGACGCGGAGATAGTCAGACCGCCCGTGATCTGAACCGTGGCGTGCGTGACATAGTTGAAAACGTCCATCTCGCCTGCGCTGCTTACACCTGAATTGTTGTAAGATGTGATCGTGTGTACCAGAGTAGGTGAGTTGCGCATGGTCGGAAATGGGTAGCGGCTATCCACCTTGGTGGTGGTGTTTCGCCATGCAGGGATCTGGGCACCTGCGGAACCGAACGGTTCGATCCTTTGCAAGAACCGCTCGCACAACTGGCGCTCGTTGGGGCGGGGTACCCACGGTTGTGTGATGGACGTCTCGTATAGACCGCAGTTCGAGACTTCGATGAAGTCGAGCGCGTGTGCAGGAACGTCTTCAGTCCAGATCATCACGATCAAGTTGTGGCAGCTCGTACTTATCTGACCCGTCACACTCAATGTTTCTGCGGTGTTGTGCTCGACAGAGGCTTGCGACGTGCCTACGACGGACAGTCTTGTTGAATTGAAGAAATTCCCCGGAGTGTAGGTCGTTGACGTCCAATCATTGACCACGTCGGAAGTAACGACGTCGCCGCTGGTGTCCCATTCCAGCAACGCCAGCCGAACATCGATCGTACCAGACGAGCCATTCTTGGTGGCCACGACCTTCGCCTGTGCCGTGACCGTCGAGCCCTGCGTTTCCCGTGCAAGCCGAGCCTCGACGATTTGGGCTATCCCGTACCGGTTGGTGGTGCCTCCCGCAACCAGCTTCACCGCATCGGGTGTGGGGTCAAACTGGACGATTCCACCCCCTTCCACAACGGTCGAATCCGTGCCTTGAATCAACGTGTACCACTTGGGTGCGAAGTAATCGTCATCAGCAGCGGCGACCGCAAGATTCGTCTGCCTGTACCACTGTGAGAAATCGCCGTTGAGCAGCAGGTTCGGCTTGGGGGCCACGCTGTTGATCTGCGACCAGACCGCCGCACCATCGGTATCGTCGACACAGATGTAGGCCGCGTCGTTGGTGGTATCCACCCAGATCGAACCCGGCAGGAACGTTCCGTTCGATCCGTCGTTGTCGTCGGTGATGGCGGGTGCCGATGCGCTCACGTGGGGAATCGCGGCCGGATGCGGGCTGACGAAGATGTCTTTTGTGCCTGCCGAGAAATTGACCGCGGCATCGCTGTTGCTCGAGCGTAGGACAGTGGTACGGGCCAGTGTGTCGGGGCTGGCGTCTGTGACAGTTCCGATGCCCCACTCCCATTCGCTGCCGTTCCGTAGTCGAGCCATGTACGAACACAGGTTCGCGTCGCCGATGCCGGCTACAAACGTCTGGAAGCCCGAAACGGCACCGTCCAAATTGAACGTACCGGTGCCCGTTGTGGTCGACGTCTCTCGGACAGAAGCGGCGGTTTTGATTGCTGTGTGAGGTGCTGCCATCAGCTACGCGCCTCCCGGCACAGACACTCCCAGTGTCCACGCGAACTTCCCAGACGTAGTTCAACGGCCGTAATCACAATCCACTTGTTTCCCGGTTCGTCGGTGATGCTTGATTCGGGCGTGATCTCCACCCCGTCCATGAGCGCTGCTGGGATCAGCCATGTCATCTCGTTGCCTTGCAGACGCACGCCGTTGAAGAACTGTGCATCACGTCGTGGCGTTCCACGTCGGGCGACTGAGACATCGACCGTGGCAGTGCCGTGCTCGGCAGCCGGCCGCCGCACAACGACAGTGACCGGCTCGGTGTTGTCCCAGTGTTGGTATTCGTCCGAGTAATCAACCATGGATGGGGTCAGCTGTGAGCGGTAAGGGGAGCGCTAAGGAATGGGTCTTGCCAGCGAACGACGGCGAAGACACTGAGTTTGGTCCGATGTTGGCCAGAGCGTTGGCATCATGCTTCGTCTTTACTCCACCTCGCTGGCTATCTCGAAGGGACCTTCTCCGCCGAGGTCGGGGTCGAGCTCGGCTTGGGTGATGCGGGCGTCAAGGCTTTCCAACTCGGTGTAGAGACTGAGCCGGTAAGCAGTGTGCCGCGTTCCGCCGCCGCTGCCACTGTTGTCGGCTTTACCACCGGATTTCGTCGGATCGAGATCCGCCAGTTCAGTGGCGATTGCGGCCCGGCGGGCTTTGAGATTGTCGAGGTACGTGGCCATTTCTTGAATGATGAGGGCACAAAGTTTTGATGATCTGCTTGATTTGTCCTTCCGCGCATCCCTTACGTTGCCAGGTGTTGCGGTTGTGGGCGAGGGTCGTCGCCGACGAGACTGGCTCGGCAGGTGATGCTGGCGGCTTGGATGCCGTGGCAATGCCGAAATGCGCGGATGGCTTCGGATTCGTCTTCGGCGGTGAGTTCGAGACTTTCGTGCTTGGGTGAGACGACCGTGAAAGTCAGCAACGGGGTGCGCTCAGCGACCGGTCGACGCGGTGAATGCGACGGCTCGCGATGGCCGGCCGCTTCGTTGTATTTGGCGGCAGCGAGCTGAGCGTCAGAACGCTCAGGTTGCGGGGCGCTTGTGGTTTTCTTTGGCATCGTAGGTTCCGGGCTAAGGTGACGTTTGATGGCGGTGGTGCACCGTTGCATCTCGAGCAGAGGGCCAGCGGCTTACTGTGCGCTCCGACTGCTCTTCACGCTGCATCGTTCTATGCGGTGCACTTGACGGTAAAACGAGGTTCGATGACGGCTGGGGCGCCGCGTTCGGTGATTTTCCACTGCATGACGACGTCGCGGTGGAACTCATCGTGGCTGTTGCTGGGCGACTGGCTGGCTTGGGCAGGCCAGTTTTCCATGTAGGCGAACGCTCGCTGGAAGTCGCCGATGAACCAGGTCGTGGCCGAACCGGTGCGGTTCTTAACGTATTGGTTGGTGAGGATCTCGTAGCTGTCGAGCGGGTTATCCGACAGGGTCGTCGTGTTGGAGTTGGTGACCTCGCGGACTTCGGTGGCGCTGAGAATCCTGCGGGCCGTGTGTTTGAGCGCCGTGGGCACGATGAGATGCCTGGGCACAACGTTGACCGGCTCGCTCGTATCAGGGTCGGTGATGGCATCGAAGGCGAGTTCGGCGTTTTCGATGTCGGTCCAGTCGACCAGCGCATTGGAGGCGACGAGGTTGTCGAAGTCGCCCTCCGTATGCGAATCGCCGTACGTGGCCTGAGACACGCCTCCGTTGCGGCGGTAGCTGGTGTCGATGCCCAGGACTGCGTCGAGGACGCGTTTTTCCTTGTTGACCGCCATGGCTTCGGCGACGGCGGCAGCTTTGCCCACGAGCAAGTGCGTTCGATCAAAGAAGACGGCTTCCTTGGTGAGTGGAACGATGAAGCCGCGCTTGGTCGTGCTGGGCGTTTCAATCCAGGCTTCACCAACGCCGGCCTCGGGATACGGTTTGCCTTCACCGATCGATTCGGCCACGTCACCAAGATTGGTGACGTTGGGAATCCTTTCGCCGTCGAACTCGGTGGGTATCGTCTTGGCAACGCGGCTGGCAAGGAGGTTGGGATTATCGAACTCCTGCATGACCGCGCTATAGACGACCTGGCCGGTAATATTGGCGAAGGCCCCGGTGTTGACGCCGGCTTCGCTCAGCATGACATAGCTGGAAGACCCTTGATTCGACGGGTGCCAGCTGGCGACGACCTGATAGCCGTCGGCAACGAAGTGTTCGAACAAGGGCCGAATCCGCAGGCAGTGCGGGTCAATCTCGCCGGCGCGGAGACCTTGGCGAAACTCCATCAGGAACTTGTTGTCTTCGAGTTCGGTCAATCGGGCCCGGGAGCGGTCGCGTTCAGCGGCGCGGAAGTAGCGGGCCATGCGTTGATAGTCGAATCTTCTCATACTGGGCTCCTTGGGATGCGGAGGACTGAGAGCTGAGCGCGGGAGCCGGATGGAAGACTCGAATTGCGCTGACTTGCTCTCTGGCCCTCCGCTTGGGGCTGTGTGGCTATCTAAGTTGGTAGGCGTTGATGTAATCGACGGTGACGACTTCTGAGTTCGCTCCCCCGGCTTTAACGCCGCAGCCGACCATCATCTGAGTGGCCGAGGCATATGTCTGGTCCTTGTGCTTTGCGACAAGCACGTCGTCGATCCAGAACGTGATGTCGCTGGAGCCTCCACCGTGCGGGTTGACCTCGATCGTCAGCAGCTGATAGGCGGAGCCGCCTGCTGTCTGGGTGGTTCCATCGAGGCTGTTGTCGGCAGTAAGTTGAGTCGCCTTCTGGGTCGAACCAATGCTGTTCTCAACCGTCCAAACGGTGTCTCTGTCTGCCTTGTAGAAGAGTGCGCCAGAATAGGAGGCTTTGGGGCCTCCGCCGTCGTCGAGCAGAGAATTCGCCGCGATGGCGTCCATGAAGCCGAACAACACGTTGGCGTCGTCGGTGTTGGCCTCGGCATATTGGATTCTGGCCTCGCACACAAGCGGCCGATTTGCTGCGAACAGAAATAGCTCCCGCGTGCTGAACAGGTACGCCTCGTTGTTGTCGGTGGCGCCGGTGGTGAGCAGCACGAGTCCGCCTTCGCCGTCGGCGTCGATGGCGACGGTGGCTCCGGTGTCGGCTTGAACATCCGAAAACAGGTCGCCGGTCGTGTATTCCAAGAAGTCCTCAAAGAAGCCGTATTGACGGTTCATTCCGAGGTTGGCCCCAATGTTGTCGACGAGCAGGTTTCCCATAAGAATCTCCGTAGAGTTGACGCTGCGAGCAGCGAGCCGAGGATGCAGAGCTTCAAGGGTCGAGCAGACGGATTGTTAGCCCTTGGCTCTAGGCCCTCCGCCTTTTAACGTGTGATGGAAGTGATGAAGGAGGTCGTGTCTTTCCAGTCCGGCAGTCGACCGGCCACTTCTTGGCCGAGGTCTTCGTACAGTGGTGCCGAGACGGACGGACGGACGGGCCGCTTGTGGAGAGCTGTGCGTCGCCACGAGCGGGCCAACTCGGCGCGCATTTCGTCAGGAACGGCAGCCAAGGCGGCCAGGCGAGTTCCATCGACGTCCACGTCAAGCGACTCGAGCAATGCGCGGCACTCGAGTTCGGTCTCCTTGGCCTGGAGCCGCCTTTGCAATTCGACGACCTCTTCTTCGAGTTCGTCGGCAGCTGCGCCGTTGCCATCGGCCGCGGCTGAGCCGCCAAGGAGCTTCTCTTGCGAACGAAGGATCTCCTTGATCTTCTGCAAGGTCGCCTTGGCGTCGAGACTGTCGTCATCGAAGACAGCCATCACCATTGCGCGGAAAGCGGCTTTGATTTCTTCGTCGGCGGTGGCTTCACTCGGCAGGTCGACCGGCTCGTCGGAGCTGCTTTCGATTTCTCGCAACAGACTCGGCGCCCGGCGAGGAAGGAGTCGTTCGAAGATCTGGCGCACGGTCGTTCTGGTCATGGATTCGTCCTCGCTTTCGAAAAGTGACTCGTTGGTGGCAGGCCGCGACACGACGTCGACCGAGATCACGCGGCGGATGCCTTCGACGACAGTGCGACCACCTTTGGTACGGACATCCCCTTCGGCGTTGTGACTCAGCCCGACCTTGGTCGGGAAGCGTTCGGCGCGTTCCACGATTTGAGGCGCCATGGGGTGGCTCTTGAGGTAGTGCAGATCGGCGTAGACGCCGTCGTCCCGGGTGCTGATATTGCGCAACTCCCCGAATCCTTCGGCGAGGCCGCGTTCCATCGTGGCGGAGCTGCGTCTTTTGTTTCCTGGATGGTCGATGTTGACCTCGACCCCTTCGTAGAAGCTGGCCGCTTCGCGGAGCGCCTTGTCGCTGTAAGTGCGGCCGTTCTTGCTCTCGCGACCGAGCACGCGGACTCCTTCGATCACGCCTTGCTCGGAGTGGATCCTGGGGTGGTGTTCGTGAGGCGTGAACGTGATTTCGTGAAGTAGCATGAGTGGCTCGATGGCTGGTTATCGGGGTGGCTCGACATCGCTGGGTTGCTCTACGTCGGCACTGGCGGGCAAGGCACCTGTGGCATCCTCCGAACGCCGATGTTCGCAGTCCAGAAGTGGCCAATCGTCCCGATCAGGAACAGTGCGACCGTGAGCAGATCGGTCTGTGATTCCATGTTGCGTTCTCACCATTGGATTCCCGAGCGGTGCATGTGGACGGCCAGCGTGCCGGTCGTGTCGCTGGCTACCGCCAGCAGAGTTGTGTAGTGGCCCGAGGCCAGGTCTGAGGCGGGTGCGATGCCGCCCGGGTTGGCGGAGGCGACGTAGACTGTCCCCTGGACGGTGGTCGCGTCGGTGACGAGTGTTCCCCGCGTGATGTAGGTGACCGGCTGCTCGTCGGCCGCGTTGTTGACTGCAATGCCGACGGCCGCTGCCGTGGCTTCGCTGCTGTTGGCGTCGGCCGGTTTGAGCTTGTTGCCGTCGCTGGAGTCCCTGTAAATCGGCTGGCCGGCTGAGACCGCTGCGCCTGCGGTTCCCGTGACGAGGGTCGCTCCGCTGGCGGGCTGTACGCTGGCGGTGGTGATGCTCAAGTCAGCCATCGGTTCCACCTCCATCGGTTTGGGCAAGGTCGGGTGTGTCGCTTGCCGACCGGTCTTGAAGTTGATCGACGGATTCGCAGCTCATGTTGCCTTGTTCGGCGTCGAAATCGAGCCCCATCTCGTCGGCGATCGTCCGTTTCGATTTCCAATGTTGTCGATCGGCGATCTGGTTGACTTTTGCCTGCTGCAATGGATCTCGGCTGGCGACCTCAGTCGGGTGGAAGTCGATCTTGAGCAGTCGCCGGAGTTCCGCGACGCTGTGAACATTCTCGATTGGGTGGTTTCGCAACTGCATCTCGAGCGCTTTCCACATCAATTCGACGAAAGTCGATCCGTAGAAATGCTGCTCCGCCTGTGCCGCTTTGACGAACGGACTCTCGGCGACCAGTGAACTGGCCAGGTTGTTGTTGCTGGCATCGCCCGAGGTCATCCATTCGGGCATGTTCCACCGGGCACCGACGAGTCTGAGAACGGCCTGGCCGGCCATGAGGAGATTCGGATTTCGCTGGCTGCCCAGCGGCCCGTTCACCCATTGGTATCCCTTGACGGTCAGAACTTTGGGTCGATCAATGGCTTGCACATCGACGTCGCGCGGTCCCCATTGCGTCCATTGCTTGCGCGTCCGCGTACGGTTGCCCGCATTGAGCGATTCGATGTCGCCGGCCTTGGCTCCCTCGGCGGCTTGCTTGACGCCGGCAATGGCGGCTTGAAACGCCGCCCCGTCTGCCGTCATCGAAAACACTTTCTCGGCGCGTGGGAGGTGATTGCGGACGGCATAGAATTCACTGAGCCCGCGTTTCACGTTCTCATCGGTCCCGACCTTGATGTGATGCAACTCGTCGGGCGTCAAGTAGTCCCATGAATCACCGGTTGGGCTCCAAGAAACGTGATAACCGAGCGGGTCAGTCACATCGTCTTCGGTGGTGTGGATCCCCCAAGTCCACGAGCTGACGAACCGGTCGTGGATGCCAAGCCAGGCTTCCAAGTCTGCCGGGTCACGTGGTTCGGTGATCTGTGCCGGTTCGACAAATCGCACAGTGGGGATGCCGAAGGGATCGAGTTTCAGTTGCAGAAATGCCTCGCCATCGCGGACGCAGCGACGGAATGTTTCGCGGTCCTTGAAGCCCACCCAGTGCGACGCTTCCAGGAATCGGTCGAGTCGAGTCTGAATCTCAGTGACCAAGCCAGGACGGACTTCAACGGGATTGCGAGCAGTAACGGCGTAAGACCAACTTGTCCCGATGACGTAGTTCGTCAGATTGCGCAAGGCGCCGATCGCTGCGGGAATTTCCTGGCAGATGCGCCTGGCTCTGCTGCGAATGCCGGCCGATTGCAGTTCAGTCTCGATGACCGGCCGATCGCTGCCGCCACGGCGTGCGTTTGCGTCGTCGAGTTCTAGAAACGCATCGCCCGAGCCCAGATCGTTCGTCAGTTCCTGACGACTCAGCCGCTGTCCCCATTCTTCCCACAGCAGCCACGGGTCGGGCTCGACTTGGCGGGCATCGGTTTCCAGGGCGTGGATTTCGTCTGCGAGATCTCGCAGCTGTTGCTGCTGGATGAGATCGTCGCGACGGGCCCGGAGTTCAGCAAGTGTGTTGGTCAACGGAGAAGCGACTCATTCGAGCCTCGATCCCCTTGCGGTCTCTTCAGGCAGCTTAACAGCGGCTGCCCGGCATGGGCCCTAAAGGCCATCTGGAACGGAGCACGTTCAGGTGTTCCGTTGATCGATTCATCATCGACAGAAATTAGTATATGCGATAAACGATGGAGTGTCAATAGCGACTATGTTATTACGACACGTCATGCTCGCCCGGTAGTGCACGTTACATACGTGGTCTTCTGAACCGTAACTGCGCTGTGCCAAACATTGCGACGACTCGCCTACGGTGACGCTGGCACGGTCTCCCGCGGCAGCGGGCCGCCAAGGGCCGCCGCTCCTGGATTTCGCGCTGCATGGGCCTCGCCAACGAGATCCCAGCGACTGCCGTCTTTAAGCAACTCACCCGGCGGGAGCTGGAACGCGCCAAGGCCGACAAGGGATTTGCGGTCGAAGTTTGGAGTCGCACCGGCTGGCTTGTTCTTGCGTCGATCGACGTAACGGTAGGTCGTGCGTTCGGAGAAGACGGTCACCGTGTGTCGCGGTCTAGGTGGCAAATCGAGTCGCTTGACTTCCTCGGCCCATGTGCCATCAGGCAACGGGACGGCGTAGACTTCTTCGAGGACGGCGCCCGAATCACGCGGGAGCGTTTCCGTCGCTGTCGCGCCGGGACCTAAGCGTCGCTCGACTTGGGCCTGCGGATCGGCCAGATCGACGATGCGATAAACGACATCCTCGTTGGATCGATTCTCAAACGCGACCCTGGCTGGCGGAAGGGGCTGCAGTGTGGTTGTGGTTCTGCGAACCAGGCGTGGAACACGATCGGCCCCAGGAACGACCAGAGCGAGCTCCCAAACATCCCGGCGGCGGGTGGCTGCCACGAGTCGGCCCAACTGGTCCACGGCGAAGGCTTCGTTGCCGGACGGGGTAACGGCGATTGGTGCACCAGCCGTGAAGCCCTCGATCAGCGGTTGAACGGACCAGTCGCCGCCAATGGTTTGTGTTTCATTCCAGTCGCCAACCCTGTTCATCGACATCAGCCGCACACTGTCGCGTGACGCCGCGAATGCGAGCGGGGCGGCTGGCACGAACGGGGCGGCTGGAGAGGAACTTGGCGACCAGCGTCCCTGTTGATCAGCATACAGCGCGACTCGACCATCAGCATCAACCGCTGATACATAAGCACGCGGTCCACCTGGACGGTCATAGATGGCGCCCGCCAGATGCGTTCCAGAAATAAATCCACGGTCGATCAATTGAGGTCCGAGCCAGCGGTCGGCATCGCGAACGTAGTTGACGAGAACTCCGCCGCGGTCGACGACAAAAAGTTCGTCGATCGCGCCCGAAAGGAGCGTCAATGGGACTCCGGCATCGTACCGTCCGCTGCGCGCCTCGATTGCCTCGAGAGGGACGCTTGGGGCGAGGTCGATATTCCATATCAAGCCGGTGCGATCGACGGCAAAGATCTGCACAGAGCGGCCGCGATCCACTGCCTGTATGAGGGTCTGCGGAACGAACTGGAGATCGGGGGCGATGCTTCTCACGCGACGACCTTCAAGAATTTCCAATAGCTCGCCATTCCAGCTCACCGAGTAGACCAGTGGGATGCGCGATTGCGGGTCGCGCATGATCGCCAGCGGTGCGCCCGGTACGAGTTCCTGGCGCAGCGGAAGCCGCAAATCAGTCCAGTCGCTGCCTCGGCCTTCAAAGAGCTGCAGCATGCCGCCGGCATCGATGTAGCCAACGGTCGTGCTGTCGCGCGCCGTTTCCGCGGCCGCCACATACGTTCGGGCGGGAAATCGATTGGCGCGGCGCACGACTGGTCCGGAACCGCCATTTCGCGGGGGAGGGTCGACTCGTTGGATGAGCATGCGACTAGGACGCCAGCGAGCGCCGCTGGCATCGCCGATCTGCATTGCACCTCGACCGGCGACCGGCCAACGAATCGCTTGCTGTGCGTCGGCCGAGAAGAATCCAAGGTAGCGGCGATCGGGCGAGTCGAACTGCCGGGCTCGCTGATAGCGAAACGACGCGCCTTGCGCATCGGTGATCGTCAGCTGCCGACCAGAGATGGTCGCCGTCGAGCGTAGTTCAGGATTGTCCGGCACAGAGAGTTCGAACTCCTGGGCATCGGCAATGGTCGCTGCACCGAGCACCGTACAGATCGTCGTTGCGAGGACTCTGGCGGACATTGAATCGCTCCCGATGGTAGATTCGGACGTCGTTTCGTCAGTAGGCTTGCGGACGGCGGCCGCAGGGGACATCGCTCAATTTATCGCGCGCAGAGCCGGATGTCAGCGGTCAGCCAGCCAATGCTCGATTACTCAAGAAAGCTGTATTTGCGTCGCTCAGACAATCGTTGCAGTCCGTGTGTTCGGCCGGCTTGCGGCGAGCAGTGCAGTAGATCCAATATCCTTGCGCTCGCAGCAGTCAGATTTGGTGAGCCAGGTCGGTCATTGCGGCTGAGAGTCGCTGAGCGGCTTCATCGGTGATCGATTCATCCATGAGCGTACACATCACGGCCAAGCCGCGACGGGCGATAAACAGTCCGTGATTCAAACAAGAGAGGTGGAATTGGTTCATGACCGCAAGATCTTCGCGGTTCATGTTCGATTCGGGCTGCTCCTTTTGAAAGAAGAAGTTGAGCAGGGATCCGACGCGGCTGACTTCGAACGGCAAGTCGAGTCTTGCCGCGGCCTGGCGGGCGCCAGTTTCAAGTCGGGCAGCGAGCGCATGCATGCGATCGATGCGATCGGTCGTGAGGTCACGAATGGAAGCAGCGCCCGCAGCCATGGTGACTGGGTTGGCGTTGAACGTGCCCGAATGAAATGCCTTGAGGTCGGCGGGATCGAAGACGTCCATGAGGTCTTTGCGTCCACCGAGAGCGCCGACAGGAAAGCCGCCACCAATCAACTTGCCGAACATTGTGAGGTCGGGTGTGACATCGAGCGTTTTCTGAAAGCCGCCGGTCGACAGCCGGAACGCGATCACTTCATCCACGACGAAGAGTGCCCCCGCGCGTTGCGCTGCGTTGCGGAGCCCGCGTATGAACTCCGATTCTGCGGGCACGATGCCGGCCGAACCGAGCACCGGTTCTGCGAAGACGGCCGCTATCTCGTGGCCGTGCTCTTGCAGCACCGCTTCAAAGGACTCGAGATTGTTGTATTCAGCGACGAAGGTGGCAGGACCGGGATGATCGAACGTTCCCGATTCGTGCTCGTGCAATGCACCATGGTAGCCGTAGCGCGGCATGAGGATCTTGTGACGGCCAGTGAGGGTCCGCGCGACTTGTAGAGCCGCCATTGCCGCTTCGGTGCCGGAGTTCGTGAATCGCACTTGATCGACCGACTCAACCCGATTTGTCAGCTGCTCGGCGACGTCGATCATCTGCTCACAATTGGCGGCCCAGCCCGTGCCACGTGCGATTTCAACGGCTTCCAGAATTGGCGGGTAGGCGTGGCCGTGAACCATCGCCGTGTAGTTGTAGGTCAGATCGAGGTACTCGTTGTTGTCGGCGTCGATCAGCTTCGTTCCGGCAGCACGACTGATGAACAGAGGATAGGGCTCCCAGTACACCGAGTGGCGTGAGTTACCGCCGGGGATTACTTTTTCGGCTCGCTCGAAAAGTTCGCGCGAGCGCTTGGTCCGCCGCCGATATTCCGCCTCGATAGGGGTTGCCGTCTGCTGTGGAGAGTGGAGTTGCACGTTCATGTTGCAAGTGTCACCTTGATGCCAAGAAGGCCGTTGCGAAGAGACAACAGTTGCGCTTTAGGAGGGCCCACGTGCGCTGTCACCGTCGATCATCGGCAACCGGACATGCTACCCGGTTTGCTGATGCTGGTCACCACCGGCGTGCCGCTGGTTGCTCTCGGCGACCAAGGATAGAAGGGCATTCGGAGTCGTTTCCAGACGAGGCTTGACGAAGTCCACGGACATCACGGGTCCCCTGGTGCACCACCACGCGCTGGAACTCGCGAAAGTCGTTGTTCAGCAGATGGCCGAATAGCTTCCGGCCGTTCGAAGCGCCATCGCTTATTGGATGCCATTGGCACGACTATCCAGGCGAACCTGTGGCAGCGCTTTCGCTTGGTTTGCTATCCATTCGCGGGGCCGAGGTGGCGAAGCTTGCGATGCCGGCAGCCATGCGCTCGGGCTGGTCGAGTGGAGAAAAGACGGTCGCGTCTGAGACCGGCTCAAGTCTGGCATCGGCGAAGCGGTCCACCAGTCGAGCGGCCAGATCGATCGTGAAGAAGGGGTCGTCCTCTCCCCAAAGCAGTAGGGCAGGCCCTGTGAAACCCGACAAGCGGTCTGCAACGGCGAGTGAGATCGAACTCGAGGCGCAGCGAGCGAACTTACCGGAGTCGCGGCGGATAGCCGCATTCTTTGCGGCTGGCGTGACCCACTTCTTCACGAGGGCATCGTCGAGCGGACGCTTTGTCAAAGAACCAAACGCTGTCTTGCCGTGCCTGATTGCGCGGATACGGTACATTGCCTGGCTGGCAAGGTACGTGGCACCGGGAATCCGCGGGAGCCAAGATAGGTATTCGTAGCCAGGCGGCGGGAAGACTTCCAAGGCGTCGCAATTCGTCAGGACCAGGCGCGCGATGCGATGTCCATGGTCGGCGGCAACCAATTGGCAAATGACTCCGCCTGAATCGTTGCCGACGAGCGTGACGTCTTCGAGTTCCAATGCCCGAATGAAATCGGCAACGAGCTGTGCCATCCCAGCCGGTGAGAGATCGGCATCCGCGTGCATGGGCTGGGTGTGCGATCCCAGCGGCCAGTCAGGTGCAATGCAGCGATGCGATTGACATAAATGGTCGACGACCGGAGACCAGAGTTCGTGATCGACGAATAGACCATGGACGAACAAAACAGTTGGGCCATCGCCCAAATCGAGGTAGCGGATTGTTCCCTGGCGAAGCGCGATTTCGTTCATTTCAGGTGCCTTTCAGATTCGGACGTCGCGGAACCAATTCACATTGATTGTTCTTTGGCCAGTTTCGCGGCTACTGGTCATGGCAGCAATTACCTGGGAGGTAATGGGAATGCCGATTTGGGGGCAGTATGCTTGAAGCCGGCATCTGCCCGAAAATCTGACAGCCGCCCATTCGGAGCATCGGAGATCATGTCGACAGCGACGAGCACTGCGTTTGGAGAGCTACTTCGATACTGGCGACGTGTTAGGAGCCTGAGCCAGTTGCAACTCGCGGTCGAGGCGGACGTATCTTCCCGACATGTGAGCTTCATGGAGACCGGACGCTCGAAGCCAAGCCGCCAGATGGTTGTGCAGATTGCCGAAGTGCTCGAGGTGCCCTTGCGAGAACGCAACGCGCTGCTACAGGCAGCGGGTTTTGCACCTCTCTATCGGCAGAGCGACTTGGATGGTTCCGAGTTGGCGTCAGTCCGGCAGTCACTCGAATTTCTGTTAGAGCGTCACAATCCATACCCTGCGGTTGTGGTTGACCGCCATTGGAATCTGTTGCTGCAGAATCGGGCTTCTTCACAGATACTGCCCAAGTTCGTCGAATCTCCGGCGGCGTTGGTGGCACCTGTCAACGTTATGCAGCTGCTGTTTCGCGCCGATGGCCTGCAGCCGAGTGTCGCGAACTGGGTTGAATTATCATCAGCGATGATCGGGAGATTGCAACGAGAGGCTGCCGCGGATCCTGGGGACCATGAAACGCGTGCGCTGCTGGAAGAGGCCCTCACGGCCGAAGGCGTGGACGAGAACTCGCATGTTCCTGATCTGGGATCGATGACTCCGGCGACCGCGGAAATGCGGTTGCAACGGGGCGACCTGACTCTGGGGCTTTTCTCGGCTATCACTACACTCGGCACGCCGTTTGACATCACATTGCAGGAACTGCGTCTGGAAACATTTTTCCCCGTAGACGCCGCCAGCGAGGATGTTGTTCGTTCGCTCACAAGTGAGTAGAAGCGACCATCGTGAATCAGCTTGCCAGAATGTTCCAGATATGTCCCAGATCGGTGTCCGCGGCGATCTCGACCGCGGATTGCGCTTCCATTCTGAAGCGAGGTCCTCAGGGTCGATGCCGACACATTGATAGATGGCCGCGCAGATGCCGGATGTGCTGAGGCACTCATCCACGACGTAGGCGGTTTGAGGACTGCGCGCGTCTCGCCCTTGGTTTGATCTGTCACTCGAGCACGACCAGCGCATCGGGCAAGTCGTTAGAATCACCTGCGCGGCGCGGCAGATCGGGCGCAAGTAGATCTCCGACGGATTCTGCTGTCGCACACAGTGCATCGATAGGCTCGTCGCGGCGTAATCGGCCCGTCAATTCACGGCAAATCTGGTCGATCCGATCCTGGCCGAGTGTTGCCATGACTCTTTCGTCGGCCATCACCGCAGCCATGCGCTCGAACAACGACACGTAAAGGAGGACGCCCACGGCATCCTTCGTGTGATGCACTCGCTGGTCGAAGAATATTTGTTTCGCGCATCCAACGACCTCATCTCGCATCTGCTTACGCGGTGTGAACAGTCGGCGGAGAGAGCCGCGCTGGCCCTACACGCATTGGCGAACATTTGCATTAGCGCGTCGCGGTCGCACGCGACGGTGCAGGTGGTTCATTCGATGGACTACTGTAGACAACGGCTGCAACACGCTGCGGATCACTTTCAATCGCGATACCTGCAAATTGTGAGAATCTCGCAGCCACTGCGCGCGTGCACCAACCCTCATGATGATAACGACTTCATCGGCTCTCGCTGCGAGCCGGGCGCTAGCCGTCGCGACCAGCCATTTCAACCAATGTGCGCGTGGGTTGAAATCGGTGGCCCAGATGTTCCATTGGTTTGAGCCATTCACGGAGCGTGTCGGCACCCGTGCTTTCGGCCCAACCAATCAGTCCACCGTGACGTGGTCGAAAACCTAGTCCGTCTTGTAGCGCAACGTCGATATCGCCACAGCGGGCCACGACCTGCTCTTCGAGAATCCTGGTGCTTTCCAGGAACATCGGCACGAACAGACGACGTGTCATCTCATCGAGTGACAATGACTCCCTGCCTCGGCGATGTTGTTCAATGAGTTTCTTCGCCTCTGATCCGAGTTGGTGGCTGCTGCTGCATTCGAAAAAACCGGCCCCCGTTTTCCTTCCCAGCAGTCGCGACTTGTACATGGCGATCAGTAATCGCGAAGCCACTATCCGATCGGGATAGGCCAGGTAGAGCACCGTCCCAGTCTGCAGGGCAACGTCGATACCGAAATCATCGAGTTGATGCAGTGGGCCTCTGGGCATCCCGAAATTGCAGGCAGCTTTTTCGACGTCTTCGACAGGTGAACCGTCGAGGACGAGCTCAAGCGCTTCGTTGAAGTAAGGGACAAGCAGGCGGTTAACCACAAATCCAGGGCGATCATTGACTACGATCGGGTTCTTCTCGAGAAGCTCGGCGTAAGAGACGGCAGCGGCAATCGATTCATCGCTGGTCGTAGCACCTCGGATGACCTCCACCAACCGGCGGAGTTCGACGGGGTAACAGAAATGCAGGCCGCAGAATCGCCCGCGCTTGGGTAGGCAATCGGCCATGCGACTCAGAGGAATGCTCGACGTGTTGGTGGCTACGACTGTCCCGTCTCTCAGGTGCGGCGCCAATTCGAGAAGAAACTGCCGCTTTGTTTCGAGTTTCTCGGAAATGGCTTCGATAACCAGGTCGCACTGCCCCAAATCGGAAGCAGCTGTGGCAGCGCGAACGAGTTGGTCCACCGGCAACGTCTCTGCGCCAGAAGATTGCAAGCTGCTGCGTCGATTCTCGGCGATAGCTCGAAGGCGACCGACCGCTCTGGCGAGCGCGTCTGGATTGTTGTCCGCGATGGTGACCTTGATGCCGCGCTCGACATTGAGTGCCGCGATGCCGCAACCCATGACACCGGCACCGGCGATTCCAACAGAGCGTATCGACAGAGGCACGGGCTCCGCGGCGTTGCACCGTTGCGACGGCGGATTACCCTCAGCCTGTTTCATCCGTGTCGTTCTCTCGCCTTCCGTCCGGACTGATGCGCGCCTTTGCAATGCGTCAGGTTGACAACACGCGCACCCATTGGCACTGCATTGCGATCAATCACGCGGCACGACGGATGGCAAACGATGATGCTTCGTCGAAACGTGAGACGACAAGTGCCGCATTCTGACCGCCGAAACCGATGCTGTTGCTTAGAACGTGACGGCAGTTCTTGGATTCACGTGCAACATTGGGAGTGTAGTCGAGATCGCAGTCGGGGTCCGGCGTGCTGTAATTGATCGTCGGAGGCACAACGCGCCAGCGGAGCGTCATCAGGCAGACCGCCAACTCGATGGCGCCGCAGGCCGTGGTCGCGTGGCCCAGCATACTCTTTGAACTCGATATCGGTACGTCATACGCATGGCTTCCCAGTGCCTGCTTGATCGCGAGCGTTTCGATCTTGTCATTGAGCACGGTTCCGGTCCCGTGCGCGTTGATGTAGTCGATGTCGTCAACGTTGAGACGTGCATCCCGGATCGCTCGGAGAATGGACGTCGTCGTTCCGCGTCCGTCGGGATGCGTATCGGTGACGCGGAATGCATCTTGCGACGATCCGAACCCAGTGACTTCACCCCAGACATGGGCATTGCGACGGCGCGCGTGCTCCAGCTCCTCCAGAATGAACACCGCGGCTCCCTCGCCAACAACGAACCCATCACGCTCACGATCGAATGGCCGGACGGCAGCGGATGGGTCGCCGTCTCGTGTGCTGAGGGCCGAGAGGCGTTGGAATCCGGTCAGTCCGAACGGATGGATCGTGCTATGGGCGCCCCCGCAGAGCATCAAATCGGCGTCGCCGCGGCGAATCGTTCGTGCGGCATTTCCAATGGCTTGGGAGCTGGAGACACAGGCGGCGATGCAGTTGGCATTGGGACCCTGCGCGTTGCACAAGCCCGCGATATGGCTGGCGGCCGCATTGGGTTCGTATTCCCGTTCGGCGTCGGGGTCGAAGAGCCTGAGTGCGCCGTCTGGCGAATCGTCCTGATTCAGCACACTGGGGTGCCGTGTCCCTTGAACAGAATCAGCGAACTGAAAGAAATCTTCGAAAGGCTCGCCGCATCCCAGGTAGACACCGAATCGGGTTGGATCGATGCGCCGTTCGTCGAGGGCAGAGTCGCGCATCGCCTTGAGGGCAGCTCCGACCGCAAACACCGTTTGCCGCGGCGAGTGCTTCCAATGGCGCACGTCTTCACCAACGTCGCCGATATCCCAATTTCGGACCTCAGCCGCGATCTTGACTGGGAATTTGTCAGCGTCGAACAGAGTCAGTCGTCCGACGGCAGAGCGACCGGCCGTTAGCCCGTGCCACACGGCGTCTGTAGTCGCGCCCAGTGGCGTCACACAGCCAACTCCGGTGATCACCGCACGGCGTTGCATCACAGACCTTTCTTCGGGAGAGCTCAGGCTCGATTGTGTCGCATCTCATGCGGCCTTGCGGACCATCAGGCAGCTTGCCTGACCTTCGGGCGAAACGCTCAGATTCAAGAAGGAGTCGCCGGCGGGCGCGTCGTTGGTGCGAACGACTGCTACCGGACAATCGGCATCGGGTTGTTCAAAGTTGATGACCGGGAAGAGTGTGCCACATTCGAGCGCCAGCAAACTCGCGGCCAGTTCCATCGCTCCGCTGCCGGCGCCGGCATTACCGGTATGACTCTTGGCTGCCACAACGGGGATCTTCGTGGCGCGGTCTTGGAAGACATCGTGTAGTGCCCGGTACTCTTCGCGATCGGAAACGGGCGTGCTGAGTCCGTGGGCGTGAACGTGACCAATCTGTTCAGCATCGATCCTTGCAAACGACACGGCGGTCTTGATGGCGTTTGCCAGTGCCCTGTCGCAGCGGGGCACACGGTTGACGTTGACGACGCAGGATGACCCGCCCCCGACGATCTCGCCGTAGATGGGCGCCCGCCGCGTCACCGCCGAGTTGTACTCTTCGAGCACGAACGCCGCAGCGCCCTCTGCAATGACGGATCCGGTGCGACGACTGTCGAACGGCCGGCATACGGTGGATGGATTCTCGTCACTTAGGACAACATCGCGCGCAGCGAGTGCTTGTAGATGGTGAGCCGGCAGAATGGTCGTACCGGTTCCGCCAACGACATAGGCGTCGGCCAACCCATCTGCGATCATGCCGGCGGCCTCCCAGACGGCAAGATTGGCCGAAGCTTCGCGTTGTGTGATCGAATTGTTTGGACCGCGGAAGTCGTTGTAGATTGCCACGTAGCAGGCAGGCATGTTTGGCAGGCATTTGAGCAGCCACAGCGGCTCGATCTGTGGAAGGCCGCGAGAACCCCACTCGTCGAACACGAACTCGGATTCCTGATTCGTGCAGGCTTCGATGCCGGCTTGAAAATCTTGGGGCATGATCGAGACGTTGCCGGCGCCGAAACAGACACCGACACGATCTGGCTCATGGCGTGCCTCATGGAGGCGGCTTTCGGCCAGGGCATGTTGTGCGGCAGCGACTCCCAATTGAGTCTCGCGATTCATCAACTTGAGCGCCTTGCGAATCGCTTTTCTCGTGGCCGGCTGCAGCTCGCCGAAGTCGTCGATGTGACCAGCAAAGCCGCGGGCTTCGCCCGCCACAATAGGCGTGCAACCATCGCGACCTGAGTCGCTCAGCCATGCAACGCCGCTTTGCCCCTCCGCCAGCGACGTCCAAAAGCTGGCCTTTGAACATCCGACTGGGCTGGTGACGCCGATGCCTGTAACGACCACCCGTCTGGGGGCCGACTCTGGAAGAATCCTCATGCCAAATCCACTCGATGTATGGCTTCGCCAACTTTCTGGAACGCGGGAATCTAGCTGGAATTGCGATTTCTGGGGAGACCAATGTGCCGCGAGACAGCCCTGGAGGCCCGTTGGATCCAACTCTCTGAGCTCGATCGGAAAAACCGATTTTCGAAATTGTGGTATAATAGTGTTCACATACGATACACGAAGAGGAGATTGGCACAGCTTGACCGAAAAACCCACACGAAAGAGACGTCGGGCAGCAAAGGTGGCAAACACCGATGGTTCCGTTCGTTCGAGCACGGAGATCTTGCCTTCGGTCGACAGTTCAGGTGGCAACGCACAAGAGCCCGCCGTCCCAAGCTGTTCGACTGAGCCAACGAACATTCAGAGCGGCGCGCGGCAGCCACCGCACACTCCCGATGGCTCAGATCGCGAACGGTGGCCATTCCGAGAGCAGTTTCGAGGGCTGATCATCCGGCGGCTCATCACAATTGCGCTCGACAAACAGAGTAGTTCGGCCCAAGCGACGAGCGCCGCTCGCGTCCTGTTGGCCGCGGACAAGATGAACGGCGAGTTCGCCGATAGGGAGCTTGGTCGTACCGACGACGATCGGCCAACAGTGTCGCCGCAGTTGATCCAGAAGGAACTGGAGGCATATGTCCAAACCGAACGGGATTCCTCGACAGGAGATCGAGAATGCATGGCGCCGCGTTTCGCCAGCGTCGTGGGCCGAGGCAGCGACTCGGGGAGCCTACCAGCGGCCGCCTCACGTGCGAGCGATCGACGCAACGATCATGGAGCTGATCGAGGGGCGACTGGGCTCGGACATCCTGATCGTTGAAGCGCCGCCGCGGCACGGCAAATCGGAACTGATCAGCAAATGGTTACCGGCCTGGTACCTGGGGCGATTTCCCACACGTCACGTGTTGCTGACAAGCTACGAAGCTCAATTCGCCGCATCGTGGGGCCGCAAGGCGAGAGCCGTGATCCATGAGTACGGTCGGCATTGGTGGGACGTGTCGGTTGGTTCCGATAGGCACGCGGCCTGCGATTGGACGACCGTAGGCGGTACCGCGGCCCGCGATTCCGGCGGCTCGAAGGAATTGAGCGAGACCGGCGGGATGGCCACGGCGGGCGTCGGTGGCCCATTGACCGGTCGCGGCGCGCATCTATTAGTGATCGACGACTATCTCAAGAATTCCGATCACGCGCTGAGCCAGGTGCGGCGCGATGCGCAGTGGGATTGGTGGCAATCGACGACTCTCACACGCCTCGAGCCGGGGGGCGTCGCGATTATCATGGCGACCCGTTGGCACCACGACGACCTCATCGGTCGCCTGCTGAAGCAGGCTCAAAGTGACGACGCAGCTCCCATAGCGCTACTTCGTCTGCCGGCAATCGCCGAAGAGGACGACCCAATCGGGCGCCAAGTTGGCGAATCCCTCTGGCCTGAGCGTTGGCCAATCGCCGATCTGTTGCGGATCCGCAAGCGGATCGAACGGTATTGGTGGCTGAGCCTGTATCAACAGCGACCGGGACGACATGCGCGGACGGAATGGCCGGATACCTATTTTACTCCGCGCATCTGGGCGGAAGCATGGCCTGATACATTCGAGTGGGGGGTCGTCGGGGTTGATCCGTCAAAAGGCAAAGTTCGCCCCGGAGACTACTTCGCTGCCGTCTTCGTGGGACTCGCTGGAGGAATCCTGTGGGTTGATGCGATCCTTGATCGGCAAAAGGACGTGTCGAACATCGTTGCCCAGGTGGTGCGGTTTTGCTACGACGGCCGGCACCCGACCGATGCGGTCGGTTTGGAAGCCAACGCCTTTCAGGACTTGCTTGCCCCCGAGTTCGACCGCCAATGCCAGGCTCAAGGGGTACCGCCTCTGCCGATTCATCTGATCCACAACACTCGGAACAAGGAACTCCGGATCGCACGACTGGGACCCTTTCTCGATCGCGACCAACTCAGGTTCCGTGAAACCCGTGGAACGCGGATGCTGGTCGAACAACTTCAGGAATTTCCGCTTGGTGAACACGATGACGGGCCCGATGCCGCCGAGTTGGCCGTGCGAGTGCTGATGCACATCACTGGAGACCCGGATGAATCGAAGCTCGAGGACTTGGTCGAACTCTAAACGCCAGATGTGGCTGCACGGCAATCGAAGTGCGAGATTGCGGGATCGCCTGTCCGGTTTGGTTCGCTCCAAGATCGGCTCTTGGCGAACCCGCCAGGCAGAGGCGGTGTCACGCGCGTGTAGCCTTCGCGTCGGGGATTTTGTCTACCTTGGTCGACCGAATGACACTCATACGCGAGTATGGCACGATGTTTGGTAGGCGTTGCCTCGCCTCGAACGTGCCGATCGAATTGATGTACGCCCCGTAAGGGGATGAGCCGATTCAACTTGGGCGAACAGTCGGGAGCGATTGCATGGACTTGCGAATACGGTCGATCGAAGCCAGTGAGCTGGAATTATTCCAGCGGACGATGGGTGTGCCGTTCTTCTTCGACCCGCCCCCCGGGATGGCGGAGCGTTTCGAGAAGACGATCGAACTCGAGCGATTGCGGGCCGCGTTCGACGGGGAACAGATGGTGGCCACCTTCGGGGCATTTACTCTGCAGATGATGGTGCCCGGCGGGAAGCTGCCAACGGCTGGAACGACGGTCGTCACGGTGCTGCCGACGCATCGCCGCCAAGGATTGTTGCGCACGTTGATGACGCAGCATCTGGGCGAGGTCCATGAACGGGGCGAACCGCTGGCGGCCCTTTGGGCATCGGAGAGCTCGATTTACGGGCGGTTCGGATACGGGTCGGCCAGCGAGCGAGCCGTAACGAAAATCGACAAGTCGGATGCCCGCTTGCGGGAGCCGGATGACATCTCAGGGTCGATGCGAATGGTCGACCGCGAGCAGGCAATACGGGTCTTTCCAGAGGTTTACGACCAGGCGATGCAATCACGCCCCGGAATGTCAACTCGCGACCGATCGTGGTGGGAGCATCGTATTCTCGCCGATCCCAAGGATCTTCGATTTGGCGCGTCGGAGCATCGCCGGGTCGTACACGTTCGCGAGGACAGGCCGGTGGGCTATGTCTTGTATCGCACGCGAACGGATTCTCAGAGCTGGGAGACGGAGCTACATGTCGTGGAATTGATCGGAACGGACTCAGACTCAGAGAAGGCGCTTTGGCAGTATCTCTTTGGCGTCGACCTTATCTCGACGATCTCCTATTGGAATCAGGCGGTCGACGATTCCTTGCGTTGGTGGCTGGAACAGCCGCGTGAAATGGAACGCAAGATTACCGACGGCATCTGGGTCCGCCCCGTCGACGTCATCGCGGCGCTGGAAGGGCGACGGTACTCTTCGCCCGGTTCGCTCATGTTCGCGATGCGAGACGCGCTGTGCCCGTGGAATGACGGCGTGTATCAGCTCGACGTCGACGACGGTGGCGCCGCGCGGTGTCGGTTGACCGATGGCACGCCAGATCTCGAATGGACGCCGGAGGGCTTGGGATCGGCGTATCTGGGAGGGCATCGAGTCGAAGAGTTGGGCCGCGCCGGTGTCATTCGTGGTTCGGCCGAAGCCCTGCGCCGCGCGGACGCCATGTTTGCTTGGGACCGGGCACCGTGGTGCCCCGAGTTGTTCTGAGCTTCGCCGGGATTGCGGAAGAGGCATACAAACTGCATAGCCTGCGAAGACTGTGCCGAGTGAGCCGCCCTTGCTTCCGGCACCGTGATTCTCGACGTTTTTCAGGGATTTGCCGATTCGGGCAATGTCCGATGTCCGATACGTACGTTGAAAGTGCCGATTGCATCACTTTGCGCGATTGCACAGACCTTGCGGGCAGGCATTGGGACGCGGGCAATTCGTGTTCGATCGTTATCTCATTGCTTGAAAAGTAGTTAAGCCTTCTGCGGCTTCATCTCAGTCGATACGGATGCCTATGCGACGTTTAGCATGGATAGCCTCACTCGTCGTACTTGGCACCTGTGGCGTTGAGATTACCGAAGCCGGGCGGCCATTCGGCAAATTCTTCCGATCGAGGCCCGCCACTGCCCTCGAACGACTGGCCGAAGAACTGGACGATGTCGAGGAGCACATTGAGAAGTTCGGCAGCGTCGTGGCCAAGCAGCCCGACATCTGGGGCGAATCGCGGCTGACGAAGCATCGCCGCGAGTATGAGCACATTATGGAGCTGCAGCTCGACAAGTTTGCCGTGACCATCAACGCCGCCATTTCCCGCAGCGATCAAGCGTTCCTAGCGAGTGCGACGGCATTGCAAGCCGCAGTCGGGGGCGGCACGCCGCCGCCGACCGACTCCATCGAAGCGCCGGATTCGGTCAGTTTGGTTTCCTCAACCGATGCGGCGATTAGCCGCAGCGACTCACGTGTCCAGCAGCTCGGCTTCGGTGAGCAGTCGGTTGGCCTGGAGCCGGTGATCGCACTCGACCAGCACTCGCGATATCTCAACCATCTGCACGAGCTCCGCCGAATCAACGAGGGCGACGACACGTCCGATGCACCGGGATACGCCCTCAACATGCTCCGCGTGCCCGTTTCGATTCTTCCAGGCCAGAAAACGCGGGAAGGTTACGCCGCCGAAGTCACGTTTACGATCAGGACACAGTTCGGAGAGGACTTTCTCCCGCGCACGTTCCGTAATCTTGTGATCAACGACGTGGCCGATCAATTGACGCTTCCGGTGACGCGCCTGATCGAGCGCAAAAGCGTGATGCAGGTCCTCCGGGCGGCGTTGGGCATCACGTGGGATGGCATGCCGCAGCCAATGCAGCGGCTACAACGCACGTCGCACGGCAGCCAACTGGAACGGCCTTATTTGGACAAGACTCAAGACACGGACACTTTTGATTTCTATTCCGCGATGAAATGGTTCAGTGACAGCGGCACGCCCGAACAACAGCGCGCCGTCGACGACTTCTATCGGATCGTCAAGGAGGCCAGCGGGGGTTCTGCGTTGCGACGCAGGAAGCTCCCCCTGGCACCGACCTTCTTGGGAGACGTGTTCGGAGGCGGATCCGTGATTTCGTACATTGCGATTTCCGCGAGAGATGCCTTGCAAGATCCCATCAACTCGCAGCAGGTCCACTATTCCGACGTGAACGGATTCCTCAAGGCCGAATTAGAGGCGGCTTACGACTTCGTTTCCGCCCACAACGAATGCGTGCAGCCTGACGGCACCCTGCTTCAAGGAAACCTCTGGAAACACAGCAACACCGAGTTGGCACAGCTAATCTCTCTTCGCAGACGGTGGCTGGAAGAGAACGTGTACGATTCGTTGACCTCGGAGTTGGGGAATCGTGCAGAGCAAGCTCGAAAAGAAGCTCAAGCGGCACCAGATGAAGCACAACGCCAAGAACTGCTGGCGGATGCAGCTGAACTGGATTTTCGATCAGAGACGATCGGCAAGTCGTTGGATCGTGATCACATCGCTCGCAAGCGCCGCAGATTCTTTGACGACATCAAGACTTGCTATCCGCGTGCCTCGTATACCACCACCGCATCACTGGCATGGGCGATCATTGTCGAATCGGCATTATTGAACCATCAGCTCAACGAAGACATGCGAGCGCTGGCAGGCGTGCGTGACTGCGGCTGCGGCCTCTTGACGGCGGGACCCTACGAGTTTACCGGCCAGCACGTCTCCGAAGAGGCGCGGATCGCATTCACAGAATACGTTGAGTGTCGCTGGCCGATTCACGTGTTCGCTATCGATCCTGTGACGCAGGACCAGAACGTGGCCGACAGTTTCAGCCGGCGGCGAGAGATGCAGCTGGCACTGTCGCTCGCGTTTACACAAGGCGAAGTCGGCGCATCTCACTTTTCACGATTCGCGCGGCGTCTGGAAACGGATATGGAAACCATCGCGCTCAATCGCACGGTCGTCGGCTTCGGACATGGCGACGATACATTTGGTTGGCGGTTCTATCCGCGCGTGCAGTCTCCACCGATTGATGGACACGTGAAGGTCTTTTTCCGCGACTTTTTATTGGGCGGCAGTGGTCGAGATTCCGAATTGAAGCACAGCCGCCTGGAACCCGGAACGCGCGAGTGCGTGGCCCTTGTGCTGATGCCTTCCTTTGTCCCCAACGTGACAGTCGACGTTCGCGGGAATTGGATGAAGCTGACGGATCCGTCTAAGAAGGAACTCGACTTCAGCGATGGTGTCGAACTTGCTGAGTCGGTGCATGCACTGCGTCAATTATCGGCAAGTTGCTTCGAGGACGCACACCGATACCCGCCCGGCGAGGTGATGCGGCTGCAGCGGGCCGTCGACGTGTTGCAGGCACGGCTTCCGCTGCAGACAGCCCATGTCCAGGTGCCGTACGAGAACACGCTCGGCGGATTCGAGATGTTCTCCAGCGGCCAGACCGATTTGGGCCCGGAACTGAATGGCTGGTACGGTGCACCGGGCGTCAGGGTGACAAGCCGCAACCCGGCACTCCCGATCGACCCCGCTGTTGAGTCGGATGGCGAAGTGCCGCCGGATGCATATGCTGTTCATCCTCAGCCTACGAGTTTGTTCCTGGTCGGTGACCGCTTCAGCGTGCACGAGACACAGGTGATTGCCGGCGGGCGGCGCGTGCATTTTCAGATGCTCAGCCGGCAAGTCATGCAGGTCACGATTCCTTCCGACGTATTGACGGTGCCCGATGCGCAGTCGCCTTGCAAACGGGCGATTGACGTGCACGTGGCCACTCCCTATGGGGTCTCGGGGCATCTGTTGATCCCAATCGATCTGCCTGCAGGCAACGGGTGCGACGTCGATGTGAGCGGCTCTGAAACTCTCGATCTCGAGTTGCCGCCTCCTGCGATGGGGATGGAGGCTTCGACCGCTGATGCGAACGAGCGGGCGGTGCGCTAGTTGTGCTGCTGCAGCTACCGTCCGTGCGAGTCATCATCTCGATGTCCACCAACGTGACGAGTCTGCGTGATCCCGCTTTGCGAACTTCGATTCGACCACACAGTCAGCGGTGAACAACCGAAACATCTCCGGCTTGTGCCGCCCCGCGGCTGCCGGTACTGTCAACGGTCTCAGTTGTGGCAAGGGAGAAAGCCGATCGCCGTCGAACGCCGATTCGCATAGGGAGCCTTCTGTGTCTAAAGCGATTGCCATGTTGTCGCTGCTGATCGTTGTGGCTTTGGCCTTTCAAGAAACACTGGCAGCTGGGGAGACCGCACCCCACCCGCTTTTGGATCAAGATCGAGCGACACTCGCGAAGTCTTTAGACGCGGAAATTGACGAAACCACTCGGGTGATCGAACAATCTCCGGACGGTCTCCAAGAATACTCCCGGCGAGGCGACGCCTTGTTTTTCCGTGGTCGTTTCGGCGCGGCGGTTGAGGATTACGACAAGACCGTCGAATTGAAGCCTGGGTTGGCCGATTCGCACTGGCGCCGGGGCATCGCCTTGTTTTATGCCGGGAGCTTCGAAAAAGCCGCGGGCCAGTTCGAGCGGTACCACACCTACGATAACGTCGACCGCGAAAACGGCATCTGGCGCTACTTTTCGCAGACGAAAGCCTACGGGAAGGAGCGGGCGCAGCAAGATCTGCTCAAGTACAAGAAGGATGACCGGGAGCCCTTCCCGTCCGTGTACCGACTGTTTCAGGGAAAGATTTCACCGCGAGAGATCATCGACGAAATCGAGTCCGCCCAGATCGGCGCCGATGAGAAAGAAAAAAGACGCTTCTACGCGCACCTCTACATCGGACTGAACTTCGCGCTGGGAGAAAACTCTGAAGCAGCGCTGTTGCATTTGCACGCGGCAGTCGCAAATCGCTGGCCGCGAGAGGCGGGTTACGGCCCGCGATACATGTGGCACGTGGGGCGGATCCACTACGAACTGCTGGCTGAGGCACCGTGAGGTTTGCGAACCGGGGCGATGGGTCCGTTGGCTAATCGTCCAGCGGCTTCAGATACCCGGCCGAGGATTGGAAAAACTTGCGACGACGCTGCGCGGTTTCTGGAGTCGACTCCATGGCGCGTTCCAGATCGTCGAGGTTGGCAGCGCAATAGCGGCAGCCGACCGTCCGAATGTGGAATTCCAAGTACTCGTGGTGTTGCGCGTCGAGAGTACCGAGCAGGAAGCTGCCGAGTGCGCTTCGGCTCGGACAGCTGAGCCGTTGACTACGCCAGATTGCCCCCACAGAGTGCAGTCCGTGGTCTCGGCGGCTGAGGAGGTTGGCAGTGCGGTGCCTCAGCGATTCCGAGTGCCGCAACTCCTTCTCGACTGAAGCCATTTGGTCGACGGGCAGCATCTCGTCGAGATACGCCATCAGTTCGTCGTCGCTAATCGCAGAATCGGCCATCAAGTCCATGATAATCGAGCCAACGGCTGCTTGCCAGCCCGGAGGTGTCTCGCTAGTATGAGGCGAATTCTGGGCCGGCAACTCGCTCGACGCACGCAATCCGCTTGTTTGGCTAGGATTTGCGGCACTTACACCGTCGCGTTGTTCCGGCAGTTCCTTCTCTTTCAACTCGAGGCGAGAGCGGGTGTTTTGGCACAACCCAACACGCTGAATCTGGATCAACTGCAAGACAAAGCAAGGACGTTGCGCGAGCACGTCATTCGGATGACGACCGAAGCCGGCAGCGGGCATCCCAGCAGCAGTCTTTCTGCAGCAGAAGTGGTGACCGCCCTCTATTTCGGCGGATTCATGAACTACGATGCCCAGCGTCCCGACTGGGCGGATCGAGATCGTTTCGTGCTGAGTAAGGGACACGCCGTCCCAGTCCTCTATGCCGCGATGGCCGAAGCCGGATTCTTCCCGGTCGAAGACTTGATGTCGTTGCGCAAGTTAGGCAGCCCGTTGGAGGGGCACCCCAATCTCAGGCGGTTGCCAGGATTGGAAGCATCGACCGGCTCGCTGGGCCAAGGGCTTTCGATTGGGATCGGGCATGCGCTGGCGGCAAGAATCGACGGCCGAGCATCGCGGGTATTCGTAGTCATCGGCGATGGCGAAATGGGCGAAGGCCAAGTGTGGGAAGCGCTAGCTACCGCACACAAATACAAGCTGTCCAACTTGACGGCGATTATCGACCAGAACGGTTATCAACAGACAGGTTCGACACAGCAGGTCCTCGATTTGACGCCCTTCGCAAACAAATGCGAGGCCTTCGGATGGCACACGCAGACAATCAACGGCAACGACATGGAACAGGTGGTCTCGGCGTTTGAAGCGACCCGGCAGGTTTCGGACCGGCCTCAGATGGTTGTCTCGCAGACCAAAAAGGGCTTCGGGATCTTGCCCATTTTGGAGACCGCAGGCGACGTGAATTTTCACGGCAAACCGCTCCCTCCAGAGATGGCCGAACAAGCACTCGCGCTACTCGCCGAGAACTAGTGGACCCCGATTCCCTTCGGTATTGAGCCTGGCAAAGCACTCGAATACGGCGGAGCGAATACAGGAATGCAAACCGGTCAGGCAAGCGGACTTTCGTTGGGTCAGGCAACACGCGATGCGTTTGGTGAAGCCTTAAAGGATCTCGGCGCTAATCACCCCGATGTGGTGGTTGTGGATGGCGATGTCGGCAACTCAACGCGCACAGAAGTGTTTGCTAAGGCGTACCCTGATCGGGCCTTTAACGTTGGAATCGCCGAGAGCAACATGGTCAGTGTCGCCGGCGGGCTGGCCGCCAGCGGGAAAACTCCCGTGGTCGCGAGTTTTGCCTGCTTTCTGATGTGCAATGCTTACGACCAAATTCGCATGTCGGTTGCCTTCCCCAGATTGAACGTCAAGCTGGTCGGTTCACACGCGGGAATTTCGATCGGTGAGGACGGTCCTTCACAGATGGGTATCGAAGACGTCGCGTTGGCCTGTGCACTTCCGGGAGTCTCAGTCATCGTGCCCGCTGACGGCGTGTCGACGAAACAAGCAACGCGCGCGATGCTTGAGCATGACGGCCCAGTTTACCTTCGACTGGGGCGCCCCAAGGTACCCGTCATTTACAAAGAAAACTGCGACTTTGAGATTGGCAGGTCGATCCAGGTCCGTGAAGGCACGGACGTGACCGTGATTGCCAATGGACTGATGGTCGGCTTGGCGATTGATGCAGCAGCCACACTTGCGGGGGACGGGTGTTCGGTGCGCGTCATCGACATGCACACAGTCAAGCCCATCGACCGCGAAGCTATCGCCAAGGCGGCTGAAGAAACGGCCCGAATTGTGGTAGCCGAGGAGCATCTGGCTCAAGGCGGCTTGGGGGCGGCAGTCGCATCCGTAGTGGTGCACGAAGCACCGGTCCCCATGCGGTTTGTGAATCTTGGAGACACGTTTGCTGAGAGCGGCGACCCTGGCGGGTTGTTGACGAAGTATGGACTGACGGCCGAGGCAATTGTGGAGCAAGTCAAATCGTTGCTGTGAAGCCATGGCGACGCGATTGACCTGAGCACTTCTCGGCCGGAAATCAACAACGGCCCCCGAGGCGGTGATGTCTTGGCTGTTGTTGCTCGACAGAGAGTCTCTCGTGATCGAGTATCGGTCGTTTCACAATTCAGACCCCCCACAGCTTGTCGCCCTCTGGCATCAGGCAGAGTTGGGTCGCGGTGCCGCCGCCGGCTTCACGACCGACGCCTTCGAGACGCTGATCTTTGCTCAACCCTACTTCGACCGTGACGGCCTGATCGTTGCGTGCGACGGTTCGAAGATCATCGGCTATGCGCACGCGGGATTCGGGGCGAATTCCGATGAGTCGGCTTTGGCATACAAGAGCGGCGTTGTGTGCGCGCTGATCGTGCATCCGCAATACCGGCGGCGCGGCGTCGGTCGAGAACTCATGGCGCGGGCTGAACGATACATGAACGACCGCGGCGTCCAAACGATATTGGCGGGACCTGCGGAACCGAACGATCCCTTCTATGTTGGTTTGTATGGCGGCAGCCAACCGTGCGGATTTCTGGACAGCGATCCAGACGCCGCGCCGTTTCTTGCTGCCCTTGGGTACGAGCGGACCACACAGTGGCGGGTCTACCAGCGTGACATGAACGCGCAACGCGATCCAATGAGCTTTCGCCTGGCGACGCACCGCCGCCGTACCCAGTTGGCCATCGCAGACCGTCCGAATCGCGAGACCTGGTGGTGGCTGACACGCTTCGGTCGAGTCGAGTCGTTGCTGTTTGTGCTGCTCCCAAAAGAAGGAGGATCTCCGATCGGTGCGGTCAGTGTTGTGGGGCTCGATTTGTATCTTCAAAAGTGGGGGGAGCGGGCTGTCGGGCTGCTTGATCTGGAGGTCAACGACGAGCAGCGCAGCGAGGGCTACGGCCAGGCCATTCTGGTCGAAGTGTGCCGACGGCTTAAGAACGAGTTGGTCACCCGTATCGAGGCGCACGCCCTGGAGACTGATGCAGCATCGATCGGCGTCCTGGAATCGTCTGGTTTCGAACAAGTTGATACAGGTGCCGTCTACCGCCGAACGTGAGTCGCGGTTTCGCCGCGTTCGAATGTCGACGTCGCTTCAATCATTCCAAACCATTGCCGTTTCGGCGACACCGGCTTCGATCAAACGTTGTCGCAGCAGTTCTTCCGCCGCAGCCCGGGACGAGTCGTGACGCACGATTCTCACGCGCACACCGTCTTCATCTCCTGAAACCCCGCGGACCAGTTCTATCAACTCGGCCAGCGCGATTGGCTGCAACTGCTCCTGTCCGTCGCTGCCCGTCCTTCTGAGTTTGTATTCGCGATCTTCGACGACGACCCTGACGACCTGCAGCGGCTGAGCCACCGGCGCCATGGCAGGCGCCGCCGGTTCCGATGAGATCGGCTGTTCTTGCGAGGCATTTGTAACGGGAACATCCGCCCCCGGATCGCTCTGTGACAAACTCGTTTCCCCCGACGAGCGGGCCATCACGTTCGTGCCTTCGTCGCCTCCGCCAGGTCCGCGAAAGAGGTTCAACAACATCCCCAGTGCGAGTCCGACCAGCACCAACCCGCCGCCAACGGTTGCCGTTCGCTTCATTCTCATGATTCCGTGTCCTTCCCACTGGCTTCGGTTCTGGGATGAAATCCGAAGACCGCGTATTCGAATCGGGTTCGGCCGTCGCTATCGGCATTCATTTGATTCGCAACCATCGGCAGGCCATTCAACACAATGCGGACCGCTCCCCGCTTGGCGTCTCCCCACGAGACGAGGATAACCACCAAACTCTTCGGCTGGGTCAAACTTTTGTAGCGCTCGAACAGCTTCCTCACAAACTCGTCGGCCGATTCGGCTCGAAAGCGCGAGCGATGTTCGGCTGCCTCAAAGGCAATCACACTGTCTTCGCCGACATACAGCTCCCAAATGTCGCACCGCTTGCGGATTTCCCCGAACGTCAGCAAGTGCTCGATGACGTCACGACCTCGCTGGCCGGCCAGCTGCCTGAATTGGGCCTTCAATCGATCCAGCTCTTCCGGTGAGCGTGGAGTCGGAGCCGAATTGCCCGGTTGCAGAACCTGTTGAATGAGTTCTTCAGGCACCTGAAACAATTCGGCGACCAGGTCTCCGGCGGACGACTGATGTTTGATCGTCTGTTCGAGGGCCTCAGCCAGTTCGACGTTTCTATTCTCCAGGCGGCGAACGCGCTGTTCGCGCGTTGCAGACTGCTCGGCGAGGATTTGCCGCTCTTGCTCCAGGGCGCTCTGTTCTGCAGCGATACTTTCTCGCAATTGGGCAAGTTGGGCCTCGGCCGCACGTTTGAGCTCAGCTTGTTGGTTGCGCGATGTATCCTGCACCTCCATGTATTGGGCGAAGATGACGATCAGCAGCAAGTCCAACAGCGGCGTTAGCTGGAACGTCAACTTGCGCGGGTTGTTCACGACGCGTCCCCCGCATTGAGTGCCAATTCGCGCTTGGCGCGGGCGACCATGTCGCGGACGTGCAGCCGATTCTCGGACAACCGGGCGAATCCCGGTTCCACAAGGCTGTTTAAGAACATCAAGAAGATGGCCGCCGTCAATCCGGCAAACGTGGACCAGATGGCGTCGCCGAACCGGCTGACGATTGAGCTGACAGCCGAGGCCGTCTCGGCATCGGCGCCGCCCTGCAAGGCAGCCCCGATCGCCAGAATCGTCCCCAACACGCCTGCTAGCGGGTAGGCTTCGATCATCGTCCGGCACATGTTGTACGTTGTCTCAAACAATAATGAGCTTAGGTAGCGGCGTTTTTCGTCCAGGATGTTCATACGATCCAGCAGCACTTTTCGATCGGCCTTGCGCGACGAATCACTCAGGACGTCGTTGACGTCCGCGATGAATGCCTCGATTTGGTCGGAGAGATGCCCGCTCATGTCGAGCAGACTGCGGTGGTTCAGCCCGCGGGTGAAATCGTCCAGCGACGCCGCCATGGCCCGCAGGTCTCGTCGCGACCAGACTCGCAGCACGATGAACAGCATCACGTGGACCGCACAGGTTGCGGCGATGACCAGCGTCGAGAGCGCCGAGAGGCTCTCAATCAGTTCCGTCAACCTCAGCGGAAGCTCGGGCATGCGGACTCAACTCAGTGATGGAACGACTGGCGTGCAGGCGCACGCGAACGGGCATTCTAGAGTATTTCGAAAACGAATGAAGCAGCAATTCCAGGCGTTTGTGGCCCATCCTGCCGGTTGCCCGCCGGGGTGAGCGGTCATCAGGATTAACCAGAAAGGGCTGAACTTCCCGTCTTTCCGTTGTGACCTTCGAGCACGTACAGCGCGCTGTCCGCCCGCAGGTTGGCTGCCCACGCACGCTCGACGGCGTGCCCCTTCATGATGGGCAACTCCTTAACGATCTGCATTTCGAGGTCGTTGGCCAGGTCGCGAAAGTCGTGCATCGACATGAAGTGTAAGTTCGGCGTGTTGTACCACTCGTAAGGCAAAGCCTCGGTCACCGGCGCCCGGCCATACGTCAAAATCTGCAACCTCACACGCCAATTGCCGAAGTTCGGCACGACCACCAGCGCCTGCCGGGCGATGCGGAGCATCTCTTGCAGCACCTCTTTCGGAAGACGCACCTGCTGCAGCGTCTGGCTCAAGACGGCAAAATCGAACGATTCGTCCGGAACTTCCGGCAGCCCCCGATCGAGATTGGCATGAATGATCGGCACGCCATTGGCCAACGAACCCACCAGGCCCTTCACATCGAGTTCGACCCCCTGCACGGCGCAGTCATGTTCGTCGCGGAGCCGGCTCAATAGTCGGCCGTCGGCGCAGCCCAGGTCGATCACGCGGCTACCCCGCTTGATCTGCCGCATGATGATCTCGTCGGTCAAGGCGACCGTCGGATCGGGCATTACGTAGCGTTTGTCAGTCGACACGAGCGTTAGCCTCTGAGCCCGTGATAGGTCTGTTCGAGAAATGGCCCGACCAACTCGGCGAGGCGGTCACAATCGATGAGAAACGAATCGTGGCCGTGCGTGCTGTCGAGTTCGGCAAACGACGCATGCCGGCCTGTCTCAATCAGTGCAGCCACAATCTCTCGGCTCTTGGCCGTCGGGAACAGCCAATCGGTATCGTAGGCGACAACCAAAAACCTGGCTGCGGTCTGCCCCAGCGCCGAGGAGAGCGATCCGCAACTCTCCGCGAGGTCGAAGTAGTCCATCGCCTTGGTCATGTAGAGATAGCTGTTGGCATCGAACCGTTCGACAAATCGGTTTCCCTGGTAGTGCAGGTAGCTTTCGATGCGAAACTCCGTCTCGCGCAGCAGGTCGTAAGCCCGCTCGTCGGCATCCTGCAGATGCCGGCCGAATTTGGTCTCGATGGACGTTTCAGACAGATACGTGATGTGTGCCACCATGCGGGCCAACGCCAGCCCGTAACGCGGCCCGTCATCGCCGTAGTACCGCCCGCCTTTGAACTGCGGATCGGCAAGGATCGCGCGCCGCCCGACTGCATTAAACGCGATGCCTTGCGCGGACAGCTTGGCACCGGCGGCCAGCACGATGGCCGCGCCGACCTGCTCCGGAAAGCGGGCCGCCCATTCCAGCACTTGCATGCCGCCCAGACTTCCGCCAATCACGGCCAGTACACGTTCGACGCCCAATTGTTGCATCAAGGCCGAGTGCACCTGCACCATGTCTTCGACGGTGATGACCGGAAAATCCAGTGCCCAGGGATCGCCCGTTGCAGGATTCTCACTGCCGGGGCCCGTTGTGCCCGTGCAGCCTCCCAGCACGTTCGCGCACACAACAAAGTATTTGTCGGTATCCAACCCCTTGCCCGGGCCGATGAAGGCGTCCCACCAGCCTGGTTTGCGGTCGTCGGGAGTATGCAGGCCTGCCGCATGCGCGTCACCGGTCAGGGCGTGGCAGACGAAAATCGCATTGTCTTTTTCGGGCGTCAGTTCGCCATACGTCTCGTAGGCAACCGTCACCGGTCCGATCTTCGTGCCGCACACCAGCGGTAGCTCGCCGGGCGGCTCGAAGAGGGTGATTTGCTTGGTTTCGACGATTCCGACCGACCCTTCGTCAGGCTGGAATGTTTCGATCAATTCAGTCGTCATAGTCCCCAGAAGGGAATCCTCGGTGCAGTTTCAAGTCTTGCTCCATTCTGTCGACAGTTGCCAGCGCGCCTCCTTGAGCCTGTCACAGCACTGATTATACGCATGGCCCTGGATGGAATCGAGCTATTGCGAGAGTGCCAGAAATCGCTCGACTCGCTGCTCAACGACATCCAGGCTGGCGCTCCAAAACGCAGGGCCGCTCAAATCGTGGCCGAACGTCGACTGCACGGCCTCTTCGGTCTCTTGGCAGCCTGTAGCGATTAGCAGCTGGCGATACTGTTCGGGAAACTCATCGCCCGAGTTTTGCGAAGCGGCATACACGCCCAGCGAGAGCAGATAACCGAACGTGTAAGGGAAGTTATAGAATGGCAGCGAGCTGATATAGAAATGCAGCTTGGAGATCCAGAACCCGGGATACCAGCCGTTCTCGTCCAGCGCGTCGAGATACGCTTCTTTCTGAGCGGCGAGCATGATTTCCGAGAATCGCTCGGCACTCAGTTCGCCGTCGTGCCGCTCGCAATGGAAGTTGTCTTCGAAAATGAACCGGGCGTGGATGTTCATCAGGAAGGCGACGGCGTCGCTCAGCATCGAATCGAGAATCGGCAGCTGCTCCTGCGATGAATCGAGCACGTCGAGCCGCCGCTCGGCCAGCACCGCCTCTGCGAAGGTCGAGGCCGTCTCGGCCAGATTCATCGGATAGTCCTGCAAGAACAACGGCTGTTCTCGTAGCACATGCGAGTGGTACGCGTGACCGAGCTCGTGCGCGAGCGTCGCCATGCTGTCCTGCGTGTTGGTAAACGTCATGAAGATCCGCGATTGCTGCTTCGTCGGAAAGCCGGTGCAGAATCCGCCTTGCCGTTTGCCGCCCCGATCTTCCGCCTCGATCCACCGCTTTTCGAGTGCGTGCCGCGCGAAGTCGCCAAAGTCGGGGCTGAACCGCGTAAACGTGTCGATGATCAACCGGCACGCCTCGTCGTACGACAATTCCTTCTGCGGCCCCGCCGGCCCCGGCAACGGCGCCAGCAGATCGAACCAAGACAAACGCTCGATACCCAACAACTGCGCCTTGCGCTCGAAATACGGCAGCAACACGTTCTTACGTTCGGAGATGACCGACCACATCGAATCCAGTGTTTGCCGCTGCATGTGGCTGTAGCGCAACGGCGCGTCGAGATGGTCCTGCAATCCGAGCCGCCTGTAGGTCGTCAGCCGCGTTCCCGATATATGGTTCAGGGCATCGGCACAAGTGTCGGCAATTTCGCCCCACGCCTTGTCGGCGGCGTGGAAGTTGTTTTCGCGAACGCTGCGCTCGCGCGCGTCGAGTTGAATCTGTCCCGGCGACTTCTCGACGATCTCGCCGCGCTCCATCACCCGTACTCGCAGTTCGCCCGACACGCGGTCATACAGCCGGCCCCAGGCGTGAATGCCGTCGACGGCCAGATCGGCCGCCAGCAGCTCCTGTTCCTTGGGCAGGCGCAGCTGCGCACGGCGGCGACTCTCGGCGAGGAAGAACCCAATCTCCTTCAGACCAGCATCAGCATCGACGAACCCGTCGAAGTCGCCGTCGGAAACGCCCCGCAGCGCGAACTCGACGTTGGTCGCGACTTGGGCGCGCAACGGCTCGAACGACGCCAACTGGGCTTCCAACTGCTGAAACCGCTTGTTCTCGGCGTCGGCGGCGGCGTGACAACCGACCAACGCATTCAGGTCGGTCGCTTGCGCGTCGAGTCGGGCGTACTCGCCCAAAAACTCGAGCCAGCCGGCAACGTGGCCATCGGCGGTGTCGACAGCCGGCAGACTTTCGGAAGCGGTTGCCAGTGCAGCCAGCGCGTCCCGAAATTTGTCCAGAATCCTCGTGAACTCATCGGTCTGCGGGTTGGGCGACAGCGAGTCCAGGTCCCAAGTGAGTTCAAACTCTGTGGCGGTGGCCATGGCGTGCCTTTAATTCAGGCGAGGACATTCGAATGTAGAAAAGGTTCACACGGCGTGGATGGGGGCAGTATAGTCACCAACGGTTGGACGGACCAATCGACTAAAGCGTGACGCGCAGCTCTTCATTGCTGCAGAACGACTTGTTCTCCCCCTTGCCAAGGGGGAGTTAGAGGGGGTTGGAACCCCCTGTGGTCCCCCTTTGAAGGGGGACGGGCGGAGCAACACTTGCACGACGGTG